>Ga0105356_10000254_pt1 | contig 48086 bp, 36 predicted proteins | sample GOMGulsemesocosm_3_FD_83502 | JGI IMG/M metagenome (GOLD analysis project Ga0105356, IMG submission 83502) | Methane-oxidizing microbial communities from mesocosms in the Gulf of Mexico - GOM9D Gulf of Mexico | ecosystem: Environmental > Aquatic > Marine > Cold seeps | place: Gulf of Mexico...
GTAACTGCTGAAATTATTACACACGGTCGTGGCGATAAAGTAAAAATCGTTAAATTCCGTCGTCGTAAGCATTCACGCAAATCACAAGGTCATCGTCAGTGGTTCACTGAAGTGAAGATCGTTTCAATTAACGCATAAGGTAAACTGAAATGGCACATAAGAAAGCTGCTGGTAGTACCCGTAACGGTCGCGATTCAGAAAGTAAACGCCTTGGCGTTAAACGTTTTGGTGGCGAGTCTGTTCTAGCTGGTAACATCCTAGTTCGTCAACGTGGTACTAAATTCCACGCTGGTACAAACGTAGGCATGGGTAAAGACCACACTCTATTCGCTAAAGTTGAAGGTAAAGTTCAATTTCAGCAAAAGGGTTCTTTAAATCGTAAGTACATCAGCATCGTTGCTGAGTAATCGATTATAAAAGATTCTAAAACCCCGCAGCTGCGGGGTTTTTTTTTGGCTGTAAAAATTATTAAAGCACTTTTATTACGAGAGTAATGTAGAACTTATCACTAGCCGATAAAGCGAGTATAATTAGTTCAATGTATAAGTGCGGAGCAAGCAAATGAAATTTGTAGATGAAGCAATCATCAAAGTCGAAGCTGGCGATGGCGGTTCGGGCACGGTTAGTTTTAGACGTGAAAAATTTGTACCTGACGGTGGTCCTGATGGCGGTGATGGCGGTGATGGTGGCGACGTTTATCTCATCGCTAACGAAAGCTTAAATACCCTGATCGATTTTCGCTACACTCGCTATCAAGCTGCAGAGCGCGGCAAGAATGGTCAAAGTCGAGATTGTACCGGTCGTCGTGGTGACGATTTGGTTGTTCGTGTTCCTGTTGGAACGCGTGTGACCGATGAAGAAACCGGCGAGTCGGTTGGCGATTTAACCACCGTCGGTCAAAAGATCATGGTCGCTAAAGGCGGCTGGCATGGTTTGGGCAATGCACGTTTCAAGACCAGTACTAACCGCGCGCCGCGTCAAAAGACGCTTGGTACTGAAGGTGAAGTGCGTAGTTTGAAACTTGAACTGATGTTACTTGCTGATGTGGGTTTATTGGGCTACCCCAATGCTGGTAAGTCGACCTTCATTCGTTCTGTCTCTGCTGCTAAACCAAAAGTTGCTGACTATCCATTTACTACCTTAGTGCCAAATTTAGGTGTGGTAAGTATTGGTACTGATCAAAGCTTCGTCGTTGCTGATATTCCTGGAATCATTGAGGGCGCGTCTGAAGGTGCTGGTTTAGGGACACGTTTCCTAAAGCATCTTGAGCGCTGTCGCATCTTACTGCATATTATTGACTTGGCGCCGTTTGACGAGAGCGATCCTGGTACGGCTGCCGCGCAGATTGTTGCAGAGCTTGAGCAACACAAGCCTGAGCTTGCTGCTAAGCCTCGGTGGTTGGTCTTTAATAAACTAGACTTAGTGCCTGAAGAAGAACAACAACAACGTATAGACGACGTGCTAGACGCATTGTGTTGGGATGGTGACTATCATCTAATCTCTGCGATCAGTAAAACCGGTACTAAAGACCTTAGCTACAAGTTAATGACTTATATCGAAGAAAATCCATTAGTAGAAGAAGTTGTTGAAGTTAATGACGACGTCGAGTTTAAATGGGATGATTATCATAGTGAGCAGATGAACGGCGATGCCGTTATTACTGAAGAAAATGATGAATGGGATGAATGGGATGACGATGGTGATGACGGACATGTCATTTATACCAACGAGTAACCTCATTTAGTTTATCGTTCAGCTCAGTGTGCAATTACATAATGTGATTGTTATTAAGCCCCTAGTAGTTTAACTGCTGGGGGCTTTTTTACAGCGATGGCATAATCAAGTTTTTAGCCATGATTGAAGACTAGTGTTATTATTGGTTGCAAATTCCTAATAAGCAGAATGAGTAATGAAAGTATCAATGATAGCCGCGATGGCAGCTAATCGGGTAATTGGTAAAGACAATAAAATGCCGTGGCATCTGCCAGAAGAGCTCGGTCATTTTAAGCGCATCACAATGGGCAAGCCTATCGTGATGGGTCGCAACACGTTTGAATCGATCGGACGAGCGCTGCCTGGCCGTAAAAATATTGTGATCTCAACCAATAAGTCATTGGTGATCGAAGGCGTTACGGTAGTGCACTCGGTTGAAGCAGCGATAGCGGCGGGTGATAATTGCGAAGAGCTGATGATTATTGGCGGTGCACGACTCTATGATCAAATGCTAGCGCACGCCGACTGTTTATACATTACCGACATCGCGTTGGCCACCGAGGGGGATGCTTTTTTCCCTGATTACGCGCAATATCAGTGGCAAGAACATGATCGAGAGCAACATCACTCTAGCAGTGGCATCGATTTTTCGACCTATACCTTAACGCGCATTGTTTAATAAAATGGTAAAACTTCGACTATCTATTGAGATTGAAAAGTAGAGCAGGGACTGGCCTTGCTCTACGATGACCCTAATCCTCATCTGGTGCTGTCAGAATGTAAGTCAGGCTAGTATTGTCTTCGACAACTAAAAAGCCAACGGCAGCGTGTTCACCAAAGTTATCGGCATAACTAACGTCAAGCAATACCACACTCTCAACATTTAGCGGCTGCTCTTCTGTTAGGTCGAGTGCATTTAGTACACCTGGTAGTGTTAATACCCCTTGGGTTGGATCGACATGGATCGTCCAGTGAATATTTTCACTAATCCGCACGATAGTTAATGAATCACTGTCTTGAGGATTATTGACCACCCAACTATAGCGATTGCTTATCGCATCGAATTGCTGAGATTCGAGGCTAAAACTTGGCTTAATAAATGATAACGAACTAGGTAGGCTAGTGAATTTTAACTGTTGTTGGTAAGTCGTGTTCGCGTTTATCACTGAATTAGCCTGAACATAATGCAGCGAATTATCGAATTCATAGGCCGCAACAGTGATGCTGGTGTTATCTATCACGATTTCAGGATCAACAAATAACGCTCGTTCGAAAAGGCCTACGCTAGTGCCGATTAACGACAGTGACGGTAAGTCTTCAACGGTAATTGGCAAGATGGTGGGTTGTTGGTTTAGCGAAAAAATAGCAACGGCATCTGAGTCTGAAATATCCCGTTGTATCTCTAGTGAATAGGCGGTGATATTCCCCTCCGCATTGGCCCCTTGAGCAATAAGCTGGATTTTTTCAAAATAGCTTGCCTCAGAACATAGCGACATTTCAATCACTTCGCTAGCTTCCTGGTTGTCGGGCACATCATAGACTGAGCCCGGATGACCCAAAATGGTAATCTGTTTGACGTCGTTGGGAATATTAGTGAATTGTGCTTGGAAAGCGGTGTGTGGATCGCTGTCGACGCAAGCTGTCACGGGTTCTACTTCATAATCCCCAGTGGTTTGTCGATGGGGGTAGTAGCCGCCGCGGGTGGTGGGGAAGTCACTCACTGTCGTGATATTGTATTTGGTTGCTGTGCCATCGGTTGAGTAAGGTTCGATAATACTAAAGGTAACTTGGCTACGATCGATGATGCCAAAATTTACTATGCCGTCGGCATCGGTGAGGAGTGATTGTTCGGTGTCTACTCCGTTACTGCTATGCAAGATTATTTGAATGCCTTCGATTGACGGTGAACTATCACTACGTGAATCGGCGTTAACACCAATGTATAATGGGGTCTCAAAGATTATAGCTTGCCAGTTAAGCGTGACTTCTGCACTAGCATGGCGCTGGTCTTTAGCGATAACACTGACCGTGATTTTCGCGCTACCCGCTTCGTTGTCTTCTGGTACAACCCACAGAGCAGTGGTGTCGCCTGTGCTATTAATGTCACCAACACTTGCTGCCCAATTAACAGTGTGTTGATCGAAATCTTCAATATCGATGCTAAGGATCACTAATGTGCCCGGTGTTAAACCTTGATTTGGGGTTGCCGTTATCTCACTTACCACCACTGGCTGGCTGTTTAAATTGATGACGATACTGGTAATTGGTTGCTCTTCGCTGGTGCTATAAGCTTGACCGAATTTATCTTGGATGACCAAAAATACTTGTTGCTGATGAGGGACGGGTAACGAGAATCTCCCTTGGGCATCGGTGGTTAATTCTTCACCAAACGATGTTTGAATTGCTTGGTTAACAGCTAGTTCACCGTTTACGTCATAAACGACACCTTCCAACGTACCTGCATATTTGATCACGAAAGGGTCTTCCAGCAAGGTACATTCGCCATCACCTTGTGCGGTGCCTATTTCATCGGGTGAATTAATGACATTGGTCGTTGGATCACCTTGTAGCGTGTTGTTTAGATCATATACGAAGGTGACCTCGCCTATTTTAGCCGTTAGTTTAAAGCCTTCTGGCGCACTGCTATCTTGTGTTCGCTTAACCGTTATTGAAACATTGCCGTCAGCATCAGTAAGACCGTCAGTTTTCGCATTATAAGTTGTGCCATCGGCAAAGACTTCGAGACCTGCAAGCGGTTCGCCATCTGCATCAACAAGCTTAACGCTCACACAGGCTTGTTCATCAAGTGGTTGGTCAAGGTTCCACCAACTAAAGTGGCTGACATGTGCGGTGGCAAATAACACGCCGTCAACGATGCTAATCAGTGCGTCGTCGATCTCAATAGTGTGCACATCGGCATCTTCACGTAGCCACACCCCATGGTCTTCATTATAAGACCACCATGCGATTGTATCTCCGTCATGAAATGTTTCGGCACGTTCGCCCATGGCTTGGTAAATTGGCGGTAACCGTAGTGTTACGGTCGCGGGTTGGTCAAGGCTCGTAAGGTCATTACCCATTTTATCGCTTAAGGAGAAATCAATAAAGGCAATACTTTCCAACAAGATATCAGCGGGATCACCAATGTCATTGGTTGCAGTATAATTACCTGGAAATAGCGTTCGGCCTGTGTCAGTGCTTGGGTCGCCATAGGTAATGCTAATAGTGGATTCGTTGTCACCGCCTTTAACCGCATTAGCGGGTAATTCAATCGACGCTTGATTGCCATTGAGGGTGACAGTTTGTATTGTCGTTAAATCAACGACCTTAGTCGTGTCAGATGTAACGAGTATGACGGTTGTCATGTATTGCTCTCGTTCGTTTTGGTGGTTGACGATCTGTTGGCTACCGATATAACCATTTTTACTAGCGCTTACTAGCCAACGCTTATCTGTTGTCAGCTCAATATTTTCAAACAAAAAGTAGCCATTAATATCCGATGTCACACTAATTTCACCGACGGTTATCGTGGCCCCAGCAATCCCTTCGCTATCTTTGACTAAGCCACTTAAATTGGCTATAGCCAAACTTGGGGGAGTCACTTTAGGTGTGGAGTCTACCGGTTGGGGCTTTTTCCCTGAGTCACCACAGCCTGAGAGTAGGGTGGCTATGACTGCGAGAATAACGAAGTGGTTCAGGTTAGGCTTCATGGTTAACATCCGTATTAATGTTGAAAAATATTAGCATTACTAAGCATAGTTCAATAATTGAATTCCGATTGCTAACAACACAAAGTGTGTATATTTACTGTACAACTTTACTCGAATTCGATTTTTTTGATTTAATTGTCGCGTAAACCATGATATTGAAGCCAGTTTCTTTAACCGTTTGTAATCGAGTAGCAGCTTAGATTTCAAGAAATTGGACGGTTTTTCAATCTAAAAATAGGTTGACTGAGTAGTGATAATTGGTGATCATATATCCATAAGTCGTAGTAAAGGATTGTATTGCGGTTACATACCGAAATTTGAACCGTTACCTGAGTTAAGGAGTACTCGTTAAGGGTTCTCGTCAACTATTAGGAATCTCTAATGAAAAAAGTATTCAATACTGCGATCGTGCTAACGCTAGTCAGTGGTCTGTATATCCCTCAACAAGCACATGCTGCTGATGTTGGCCAAGCTATCTGTGGTTATGTTGCTTCAGATCATAAGTCTCGTCTACGTGATCAATTACGTAGTAACAAAATCAAACTGAAAAAAATCTACAAAAGCATGAGTTGTAATAACAACAGTTTATTGCGTTTTGCGATGTTAAATAATGCTGATAAAGCGGGTGCTTTTATTGCCAAGCGTTTAAGTGCTTCGTTACTATCGAAAGCTGAAGCTGATGGTAAGACCATCTTGGAGTGGGCGAGCGAGAATGGTAAGGACACTTCAGGGACTGTTTCGGCAATCAGAAAGCGTATGAAACTGTAATTGATATAAGGTCTGTTTGATTAACTGCAGATTAGAAAAAAGCGCCGATGGCGCTTTTTTTTATGGCAATTTTATAGACGCAACAGCATGCGTCCTTGCATGTTGTTGTTCAATTATACTTTAAACTGCGCGGCTGAGTGCTGTAAGCCTTCAGCTAATACTGCGACTTCATTACTTGCTTGCGCTGTTTCTTGAGCCCCCTGAGATGTTTCCTGGGCAATTTCAACGATGTTCTCTAGCAACTGTGATATCTCTTGAGACACAATGCTTTGTTCGTTAGCCGCTTGCGTAATTTGGTTACTACTCTCATACACGTGCTGTAACGATTTCGTCATTGACGTCAGCTCCTGAGTTGCTTTCTCACTCTCTTCTACACAGGTCTGTGCTTGAAGTTGACTAGCGTCCATCACTTTAACGGCAGCAATCGCACCCGATTGAATTAGCTCAATCATGCTGTTGATTTCTTGCGTCGATTTTTGGGTTCGGTTGGCAAGGTTTCGTACTTCGTCTGCCACAACCGCAAACCCTCGGCCTTGTTCGCCAGCACGCGCTGCTTCTATTGCAGCATTTAGTGCTAATAGATTGGTTTGTTCAGCAATGCCACGAATTACGTCGATGATAGAACCTATATTGTTACTATCCTCATGCAGTTTATTAATCACGTCGCTGGCGCTACTAATTTCGAGCGATAACGCGCTGATGGTTTGCTTATTATGATCGGATATCTTCGCAATGTCCGATGCTTGTTCACTGGTTCGCGCGATCTCATCTAACGTGGTTGTTGCATGATGGGCAACTTCCTGTGCGCTAGAGTTTAATTCAGTGGTTGCCGTTGCTGCTTGGTCTACTTGGGCGCGTTGTTCAGAGATCGCATTGGTTGTTTGGTTCGTTATTGCCGATGTTTGTTCCGATGCGGTGGCAAGTTGCGCAGAACCTTGACCGATGCTGCTAATAAGTGTCTTAAGCGAGGCTGCCAGATGATTGATATTCTTCGCTAGAGTGCCAAATTCATCATTAGAATTTTGCTCAACCGTTTGCGTTAGGTCACCTGAGGCTAGAACAGTCAACAGTTTATTAATCTTGTTGAGTGGCACGGTGATACTTTGGATCGTTTGATAAGCAATAACAATAGCCAAGATGATAGCGATCAACATGAGAATAGATATTTGAGTCTCGCTGTCAGTTACTTGTTGCAATACACGTTGCTGTGAATCGCTGGCGCTGTTACTCGCGCTGGCTAATAGCTTGTTGACTAGTGCACTAGTATGAGTGATTTCTGCTCGGCTATTGCTTGAATGCTTATCGGTAATTATTTTTTCACGCAATAAATCGACTTTCACGGCGCCAATCGATTGTGACCCGCTCACATGCGACACCATTTGTTGATGGAGATCGGTTAACTGGGCGAGCAATTCATCATCAAATAAATCCCCGGCACGAGTAACCATAAAGGCTAATCGCGTATTGATGTCGTTAACAATGAAGCTTAGTTCTTTGTTGACGGCCTCGGCCTTGATCACCGAGGGTTGGGTCGTGACATCTTCAGCGGTTTTCATCAAGGTTAGTATGGCGGTGTCTAAATCACCAGAAAGACCAATAATCACATCAAGTTCTGATTGACGAGCGTCATCATAAAGATCGGAGATATCGAGCATTAAGCTACTAAAGTCATCGGCACTGTCCGTAAACTCACTTAAGTCGCGGTCGAGTGCTGTTTGATATTTGATCGCGCGCTCTTTGCTGCTGTATAGTTCACTAGTGCTTGCAAATGTATTTGATACTTTTGCTTGAATGGCGCTTACTTTGTTCTTAAGTTGCGCATTGTGAACGCTAATGTTGTTAAGTTGTGATAGTTCGGATTTGAATTCGCTAGTTGCTGCGATTAGCTCGCGATTGAACTCGCTCAACTTCGATATATCGGTGGCATAATATTCAAATAGGCTTAAGCGGCCAATGACCATTAGTTGATTCTGCAGATGATTACTGAGCTGCAATGTTGGAATCGATATATCTTTCGCTTGACGTGTATCTTGCTCTACTTTGACAAAGTTGAGGTAGGCTTTAGCGCTGATAGCAAAGAGTAGGACTAAAATGATACCGAACCCACCGATAATACGGTTGGCAACTGTTAACTTCATTATTTTCTCCAATTTAAGATTGAATGTCAGGCCCCCAGAGTTTTCATGCAGATTAGCATTACAAACACTTGAAAAACTACTTACAACAACATCCGTATTAAAGAAATAGCGCAGACAACTGGTACTTTTACATTAGACTATAGCATAACAACAATTCTTAATTATGTTAATTATTATTAATCAATGAATTGCTGGTATTTGGAATATTTCTTGGTCTTCGAGGCGCCATGCGGTTAGATAATTACCCCATAAGCAGCCGGTATCGAGGGCGATAAACTGTTTAGCGTTGGTAATACCAATTAATGAAGCCCAATGACCAAAGAGTACGGTGTAGTCTGCAGGTAAACGTGATGGCAGTGTAAACCAGGGGGAAAGTGTTGGTTCTAGGCATTGTTGTGGTGCACAGTTCGTGGTGAAATCGAGCTGACCGTCACGAAAACAATAACGCATGCGGGTGAGGGCATTAATAGCGAAAATTGTTTTTGATAGCTCGCTATTTGCCGCCGACCAATCATCATTGTTGCCGATATACATCTGAGTTAATAGTGTGCAATAGTCTTTGCTAGTGAGCTGCTTTGAGACGTTATTAGCAGCGTCTATTGCAGTATCTAGGTCCCATTGCGGTGTGATGCCTGCGTGAGTGAGCACTAATTTATGTTGAGGAAAATTGATTAGCAGGGGCTGTTGCCGGAGGTAATCAACAAAAGTGGCGAGTTGTGGCGATGCCAATAAAACGTCGAAACAGTCACTTTTCTTTGCTGCTTTAATACCATTGGCTATCGCTAAAAAATGGAGGTCGTGATTACCTAGTACGGTGTGAATGCAGTCTTGATGAGCGACTACAAACTCAAGCGTCGCTAGTGATCTTGGCCCGCGACCGATGAGGTCACCGGCGAGATAAAGCGTATCATTTTGAGGGCAAAAGTCGATCAGTGTTAATAGTTGCTCGAATTCGTCGAAACAGCCTTGAATATCACCAATAAAATAACTCGCCATGATGATTAATGAATCAAGCTGTTATCGGCTAAGCGAAAGGGGGCGATGGTGACATTAAATTGTTGCTGCTGACTAATCATGGTGTATTCACCTTGCATAAAACCTAAAGGCGTGGTGAAAGAGGAGCCACTGCTGTATTGAAATTGCTGATTCGGTTCAATTGTTGGCTGTAGGCCAACTACCCCTTCTCCTTCCACTTCGCTTTGCTCGCCATCACTATCGGTAATAAGCCAATGACGGCGTAGCAATTGAACTTGCTGCGCCGAATTATTGGTGATGGTGACATGATAACCAAACACGTAGTGTAATTGATCCTTAATGGCACGTTGCTCGATGAAGTAGGGTTTCACATTTACTTCAACCAGTGATGACAGTTCGGTTATCGTCATGGCTATTTTGCGCCAGGTTGTTTTTTTGTCATGAAGTTGGCAATCGCGACAAATTTTTCTAACGACACCTGTTCAGCACGGAAGTTTGAATCAACCCCGATCTCCGCCATATCTTCAACACTTAGCACACCACGAAGACTATTTCGCACGGTCTTACGACGTTGGCTAAAGGCTTGTTTCACGACGTGTTGTAATTGCAAAATGTCGAGTGCTGGATACGGTAATTCACGATAAGGTTCGAGTCTAATCACCGCTGAATCCACTTTTGGCGGTGGCACAAAGCAATGTGGGCCAACTTCTAGTACTGGGATCATCTTACAGTAGTACTGAGCCATAACGCTTAAACGGCCATAAGCCTTGGTATTAGGACTGGCACATAAACGTAACACCACTTCTTTTTGCAGCATAAAGTGCATATTCTCAATGATGTCTGCCTGTTCAAAGAGATGGAACATCAAAGGGGTCGAAATGTTATATGGCAGATTACCAAAGACTTTTAATCGTTCACCGGGCTTAGCAAGTTGGCTAAAATCAAACGCCAATGCATCACCTTGATGAATGGTTAGTTTACTGCCAAGTACCGGATGATGTTCCAGTCGCTTAGCTAAATCTCTATCAAGCTCGACCACTGACATCTTGTCGACTTTTGCAGCGACAGGTTCTGTTAATGCACCAAGGCCTGGACCGATCTCAACGAGGTGATCGCTATTTCTTGGGTCAATAGCGGCCACGATATTGTCGATAACGCTTTGATCATTTAAAAAGTTTTGGCCGAATCTTTTACGAGCCGTATGGCCCATGTGTACTTTGTTGCTCATGTTAACTCTTGGCGGCTAGGGTGATGGCTTCATTAATCGCAACCATCATACTGCCGCTATCTGCGTCGCCGGTACCCGCTAAATCAAGCGCAGTACCATGGTCGACTGAGGTTCTAATAAAAGGGAGTCCAAGGGTAATGTTTACCGACTTGCCGAATCCCTTATGTTTTAGGACAGGTAGTCCTTGATCGTGATACATCGCCAATACGGCGTCTGCATTAGCAAGGTACTTGTCTTGAAATAATGTATCTGCTGGTAATGGGCCAACAATATCCATGCCTTCGTCTTTTAACGCGTCGACGGCTGGAATGATAATGTCTAGTTCTTCACGACCTAAATGACCGTCTTCACCGGCATGAGGGTTAAGGCCGCACATATAAATTCGTGGTTGTGCAATCCCGAATTTTTTAACTAAATCGTGATGCAAAATGCGCGTTATTTTGATGACACGATCGTAGGTAATTGCCTTTGCAACATACGCGAGTGGGATATGGGTCGTCACGAGCGCAACCCGTAAACCTGTTGTCGCTAACATCATCACCACATCTGCGGTCTTAGACTGTTGGGCAAAAAATTCAGTATGGCCGCTAAAGGCAATGCCTGATTTATTAATGATACCTTTGTGAACGGGTCCTGTCACAACCGCAGAGAACTCGCTATCGATGTTGTGATCGCACGCAAACTGTAGCGTTGATAATACGTAAGGACCATTATTTTCATTGAGCTCACCGCAGATGGCTGGCTCAGCGATAGGAATATGATGTATCGTTAAGCTGCCGGCTTGTTGCGGCTTAGCCTTGGCACTAGCGTCATAATCTATCAGTGTTAACGGCAAGCCTAAGTCTCGAGCACGAGCGAGCATTAACTCGCGATCGGCGATGACCACGATCTCAATGCTCCAATCTCGCTGGGCGATTTCGATTGCTAAATCGGGACCAATCCCTGCAGGCTCTCCTGGTGTTAACGCGATTCGTATAGTCACTAGCGTTCCCTAATCTAAAATATCGATGAAAGCATTGCTGCGCAGTTCTTTGGTCCACGCCGTGCTCTCTTCATTAAATTTACGATTGAACAGCATTTGATAAGCGCGATTCTTAATAAAGTTTTCTGTCGCATCAACTTGACGCTTACCGGTCAATTGCACGATGTGCCAACCGTGAGACGACTTAAACGGTTGGCTTAGTTCATCCATCTCTAATTTTGCTAGTGTTTCTTTAAAGCTTGGCACGTAGATGCTTGGGTCATTCCAACCTAGCTCACCACCACGAATCGCTGAACCGGGATCGTCAGAATGCTTTTTCGCGAGCGCTTCGATGGTTGCCGTGCCTTCCGCGATGTCGACAATAAATTGGTCAAGCATCTGTTTAGCGCGCTCATCACTTAGTACAATCGACGTCTTAATCAGGATATGTTTGGCGTTAACTTCACTAACATCAACCTGTTGTTGGCCTTTAATATCAAAGATTTTTAGGATGTGATAACCATTGCCACTCTTAAATGGACCAATCACGTCATCTTTTGATTTTCCTCTGACTGCATCGGTAAAGAGTGTTGGCATTTCATTGATATTCATGTAACCCCAATCACCACCTTCCAATGCTTTTGGGCCTGATGATGCGGTGATCGCAATACGCTTAAAGTCACTGCCGGAATTGAGTAATTCGAGGACTTTATCGGCGCGTTCTCGCGTTGCTTTTTGATTTTCAGTCGACTCATCACCATTGTGCGAAATAAGAATGTGGCCCAAATTATACTGAACAGTGCTTTGACCGTGCTCCTTCATTAAGATGACTAGATTATCAATTTCTTGTTCAGAAATATTGATACGTCGACGTAATGAAATACGCTCTACTTGACCCAACAAGATGTCATCACGAATTGACTCACGGTAAGAAGCGAAATTAATGCCATCACGCTCAAGTGCTGTTTTAAGCTGAACAACCGTTAATTTTTGTTCACCCGCGATGTTTTCAATTGTTTGGTCTAACTGGGTATCGCCAATACGCATACTCATGCGCTGCGCCATTTGCTTCTTGAGAACTTTGTCGATTAGGCGCTCTGTCGCTTGTGTTTCTAGTACGCGATCGCTCGGTAATGTTTGAGCCGACTGCAGCGCACGTTGTTTAACTTGCGTTACTAACGCTTCGATTTCACTCTTTAATACCACGCCATCATTAACAACAATCGCTACGCCATCTAACGGCTTAACTTGTGCTACAGATACGTGAGCGGTGGATAGTAAAGTAAGTGCCAGTATTGTTTTTATTAACTTCATTTTTTTTCCATAAAAGCGTGTGTTCGCAACTGGCAATAATCTATCATAAATCCAACAACTTTAGTGGAATTAATCTGTCCAGTGCAACGTATTTAATTTTTTAAATAATAAGGGCGACGATAGCTAAATAAGCCTTGGTTTAGCATATCTTGTGCTTGTTGCTTGCCACTAGCGCCCAAGCCACGGATTTGAAAATTAAAATTAATTCCCGTATCAAATGACTGTTGCGCTGTTTGTGACAAGTCTTCGGAGTACTGTGCCTGGAGTTGTCGATACGCTTCAACGCGAATCGCCCAACAACAAGACTCATATTGCAGACCAACGAAACTTTCAATAGTTCGATTTAAGTTGATGTCGCGATAATAATTACCGACAAACGTCCATTCGTGATTGATTGGCCAAATCGTTTGGATACCGAGTTGATTAATCTTACCATCATTAATTTCTTTGACGTAGCGATGGCTCAACTGAACAATTTTATTGTCACTATAACGGTAATCTATTGATGATTTGCTTTGTGTTACTTGGCTTTGGTTCTGGTTTAGTTGGATAGCTTGGCTAACATACCAACGCTCGTTAAAGGTAAAGTCGAGTTCACCCGCGAGCGCAGACCGGCTCTTTAACTCGGTACTTGACTCACCTTCGAGCAACGACATTTTACTATCTCGAAAATAAAACGTTTGGCCAATACTCAGTTTGAGCAATTCTTGGTTACCGTGATTCTTTAAGCGTGTGGTCATCCCAAACGTGATTTGGTCGGTATCGGCTATCCGGTCAAGTCCACTAAAACGTCGCGCTCTAAAGAGACCGTGATAATCGTCACGCAACAGCGCGGTGTCATAAAGGTTGATATGTGATTGCTTTTCATAAGGGACTTTCAAATATTGAATCTGTGGTTCAAGCGTTTGAACCATCTCTTGCGAGAAATCACGCTCAAGATTAAGTATCCCATGTAACCGAAATTGCGCTAATGAACGGCTAATATCTTGATTTTGCTGTTGCTGATCTGATTGTTGATACCACGTTTGCATCAACGATACTTCACCCGTCAAGCTGCCCGATGAATAATTTAATGGCATCCGTAGGGTCGGTTCAATATGCAATCTATTGGCTTTGTCAAAGCTATCATCTGGATTTTCAAAGGCACTGAATTCAGAATAAAGGTCATACTCAAAGTATTGGTTTATCGTGTTTTGGTAGCTATGCAAACTAATTTGAGGCAGCAAACGATAGGCTGATGTCGTTTCACCGAGCACTTGGATATCTTGTACTTTAAAGTTAAGCCACCAATCTGTTTGGTAATAGCTCAATTCTATATTCTTAATTAACTGATTGTCTGTTTTGTTGGCCAAGTCAGAGCCAATATCGACGAAGTAATTATCATCGCTAACATGAGTGAAATCGCTCGACACACGCCAATTTTCATTGATTGAGCCACCGTGATTCCAATAAAACAAATAGCGAGCCTCATTATCATAGGCGCGATCACTATGAAGATATTCTAGATTGAATTGACCTTGCTGCTTATCGACCAAATACCTAAATTCATTGGCAAGCTGAATGCCGCGCTCGGTCATGGTGCGTGGCGTGAAAGTGAGATCGTATTGTGGGGAGATATTCCAATAATACGGGGTGCTAACTTCTAATCCGTTGTTGCTGTTGCTGCCAATTGTCGGGTAAAGAAAGCCACTACTGCGTTTGTCCGATACCGGAAGCGTCAAATAGGGGAAATAAAAGACCGGTACTTCAAATATCTCTAAGGTGGCTTGCCTGACCGTTGCCCAATCTTTTTCGCTGTCGATCCGTATTTCTTTGGCGTTCAGTGACCAATCAGGTGTTTCGCCAGGACAGGTGGTAAATAATGCATCGCTGAGTATTAAGAATCGGCCGTCTTCGACAGTGAAACTCTTGGCTAGACCATGCACCGCCATGCCATTAAGCCAATATTGGGTGTCTAGTAATTCAGTGTTTTTACCATCGAGCGAGGTGCTTAGTGAATTACTTTTTAGGGTGAGGCGCTCATCTTGGTAAAACAAATTACCGGTCGCGCTAAATATATTGTCAACTTCGCTGTATTTAGCGCGGTCGGCTTTAATTAGTGTATCCCCTTGGCGAAAGTTAACGTTGCCATTGAACAGGGCTTTATTGGGATAGTTAATTTGAGCGCTATCTGCTTTTACGAATACCTGTTGCGGGTTGTCCGATTTGAACTCGCTCAATTGCGATTGAACAACGCGCGGGCTATTGACCGAACAGGCGGAAATAGGAGGTATTTCATTACTTAGTGTTACTTGGCTAACAAATAGTAAAGAGAGAAAGATAAGGCGCATGATAGTGATGGTGATACTCTCTAAAAAATGTACTCGATGATGTAACATAAACTGGAGTACTAAATTAAACTAAAAACGAATATAAGCTCAAAACTAGGTGGTGTTCGTTCACCGTCTTTTGATCACGGGTATAGTATCGTAATTTGCTAGTTAGGGCTATAATCCCCGGTAATTTGCACTATTTATGAGAGAAAATGTGACCGATATTCGCCAACAAGCTTTGTCTATGTGGTTTTGCCAGCAAATGGATTTAGAACAAGCAATTTTAACCACTGTCAGTGCTGATGCTAGTTTTAGGCGTTATTTTCGTTATGGCACCAGTGAAGTCAGTTATATTCTCGTGGACGCGCCGCCATCAACCGAAAAAAATCAGGAATTTATCGATTACTCGATTTATTATGCAGCGCAAGGTCTCGACGTGCCTCGCGTTCTTTTTTATGATTTAGAGCAAGGGTTTATGTGCCTTACTGATCTTGGTTCGCAGACGCTATTACCATTGCTACAGCAGGGACAGTTACATTGGTATAAACAAGCGATTAAACAATTAGACTTAGTGGCTAACGTTGAGTCACGAGCGCCAGTAATCCATTATGACGCCGCGTTTTTTAATCTTGAGTTAGGATTATTCGACCAATGGTTTTGTCAAAAACTGTTAGCACTTCCTGCGGCAGTCTGTGCTCAAGATGAGGTAGACGATTGCCTTGAGCTCTTGGTATCGAGTGCCATTATGCAACCGCAAGTGAGTGTGCATCGAGATTTTCATTCCCGAAATATCATGGTTCGTGATGAGTTATCCTTAGCGATTATTGATTTTCAAGATACTGTTGTTGGTCCATTGACCTATGATTTAGCGTCATTGCTTAAAGATTGCTATTTAAAATTAACGGATGATGATCGCGACCAACTACTACGACAAGCATTTACCCAGTTTAGCCATTCACAACAACTGACGTGTAGTTTTGAGCTGTTTAAACAATGGTTCGATTTTATGGGGTTGCAACGTCATTTAAAAGTGTGCGGTATTTTCAGTCGACTATCATTGCGTGATGGCAAGCACCATTACCTCGCTGATTTACCGTTGGTGATAGCTTATATTGAGCAGACATGTCGCGAATATCCTGAATTAGCGGCACTAAGATTGTTATTTGAACAGACAATTAAACCAGCACTTAAGCAAAGGGAGTTATAATGTACGCGATGATCTTAGCCGCTGGACGTGGCGAACGTATGCGCCCGCTCACAGACACCTTACCTAAGCCGTTATTGTGTGTGAATCATAAACCATTGATTGTGTATCATATTGAAAAACTTGCGGCGTTTGGTGTCACCAATATCGTCATTAATCAAGCCTGGCTAGGGCATAAGCTTAAAGAGCAACTGGGTAATGGCGAGCGATGGGGAATTGATATTTCTTATGCTGACGAGGGGCTGCGCGCATTAGAGACAGCAGGAGGTATTAAAAATGCGTTGCCTTTGCTGAAAAGTGATCAATTTATCGTGGTTAATGGTGATATTTGGACCGATTTTGATTTCTCGACTCTACCAACAACATTGGTTGATAATGTCCTGGCGCATTTAGTGATGGTGGAAAACCCAGCACACAATGTTGACGGTGATTTTAGCCTTCGCGAGCAGTGGCTTGAGGTTGACGGCACCACGAAACAAACGTTTTCTGGCATCGGGCTGTATCATAAAAAGTTGTTCGAATTAGTGGCACAAGAGGTCTCACCGCTCGGCCCTATTTTACGCCAAGCCATGGCTAGCCATCAAATCACTGGGCAACTTCATTCTGGTCATTGGACCGATGTCGGTACGCCGCAACGGCTTGAAACGTTACAGCAATTTATCATTAACGAACAAACGCATCATCGAGGTTTAGCATAAGTTATGTGGGGAAAGATATTAGGCACCATTTTTGGGTATATGTTAACCAAACATATTGCTGGCGCATTATTGGGCTGTTACATCGGCCATCGGTTTGACCGAAGTTTAGCGCAGCGCTTCGCTGAACAAGGCGGATTCTCTAAGTTTTTTATTAATAAGGGCGATTTCACCAAACAGGCGGTGTTTTTTCACGCCGTGTTCTCGGTTTATGGTCATATCGCTAAGGCGAGTGGACAAGTTACGCCGCAGGAGATCCAGGCGGCCTCGATGCTGATGGACAAAATGGGATTAACGGGTGAGCGACGCGCCGAAGCCCAGCGGGCGTTTAGCGATGGCAAGGCGCCTGACTTCCCATTAGAAAAAACCTTAATCGAGTTTAAGCAGAGTGCCTTCGGCCAGCGAGACATTCTACGCTTTTTTGTTGAGGTTCAACTACAAGCGGCATTCGCCGATGGTGAGTTGCACGCCAAAGAGCGAGAAATCCTGTACACCGTCGCAAAAATATTGGGATTTTCTGTATCCGATATTGATAAGCTATTAACTCAGCTTGAGGCGCAAATGCATTATCATCGCCAGCGCGCCTCTGCCCAAAATGGTCCAGATATCAAAGATGCTTATAGTATCCTTGGCGTCAGCGCTGGTGATGATGATAAGACTATCAAACGATCGTGGCGAAAATTAATGTCTGAACATCATCCCGATAAGCTTGCTGCGAAAGGCTTGCCAAAGGAAATGCTCGAGCTGGCTAATCAAAAGGCACAGGACATTCAAGCAGCGTATGAGCAAGTTAAGAAGCAGCGAAAGTTATAAGCGTTGATTTGTTGATATAGACGTTTAGACGTCTAATTTGACAAATCAACTTTGTTTGGGTATTTTGCCTCATTATATTTTATACAATCAACGTGGTTAGCACATGACAAATCAGCCTCCATTAACTTCAACGGCACAAGCTAGCAAGCCTAGCGGCATTGCACTATTACCACTGTTGTTGTTTTTAGCACTATTTCTTGGAACCGGTACTTATTTAACTTGGCAAGGTGTGGATTATGCTTTTTATCAACTGCCAGCGCCTGTAGCTGTACTGCCAGCATTATTATTAGCGCTAATCCTTACCAAAGATACTGTTAACACTACCATTGAGCATTTTATTAGTGGCGTCGGCGATAGCAATGTTATTGCGATGTGCTTTATCTACTTATTAGCTGGCGCCTTTGCGGCGGTCGCTAGTGCGACCGGCGGTGTCGAGTCAACGGTGAATTTGGGACTTAGCCTAATCCCGTCGTGGTTTTTACTCCCTGGTTTTTTTCTGATTAGTGCTTTTATTGCGACAGCGATGGGAACATCCATGGGAACATTGGGTGCGGTTGGCCCAATCGCTTTAGGGGTTGCACAAACTACCGAAATCGACTTAGGTATCATGGCTGGTGCGGTGATTAGTGGGGCAATGTTTGGCGATAACTTGTCGATTATTTCAGATACGACGATTGCGGCAACGCGGACTCAGGGTTGTGAGATGAGAGATAAATTTAAGGAAAACTTCCGTATTGCATTGCCTGCCGCGATCGTTGTGATCGTATTACTGTATTTCTTAAGTAGTGATGCGGCATTACCAGAAGTTGGTGCCATAGATTGGATTAAAGTACTGCCTTATATCGGTATTATTGCCTTAGCGCTCGCGGGGCTTAATGTCTTTGTAGTGCTAGGCAGTGGAATTATTTTTGCAGGTCTCGTTGGGCTATTACAAGTGCCTGACTATAGTGTGATGGCATTGAGTAAAGATATCTATAAAGGCTTTAGTAACATGCAAGAAATCTTTATTCTGTCATTATTTATTGGTGGCTTAGGTGCTGTCATGAGCCATCAAGGCGGTTTGTCTTATATTGTCAGTAAGATTGATGGTTTGTTGGAGCGCTTTAGTGGTCGTGATAAAGATGTCAGTGAACGCGCGGCAGAGCTTGGTATTGCGGGAGTCGTTAGTCTCACTAATATCGCGGTGGCGAATAATACGGTGTCGATTATAGTCGCCAGTGATGTCGCTAAAAATTTAGCAACCACGCACAACGTCGAGCCTAAACGTAGTGCTAGTATTCTCGATATTTTTTCCTGTTCAATTCAAGGGGTTATCCCTTATGGAGCTCAAGCATTAATGTTGGGAGCGATGTTTGGTTTATCACCGTTGGCCGTGTCGCTTAATGTTTTTTACCCGATGTTATTGGCAGTTTCTGCTATTTTGACTATTATTTGGCGACGTCGAGCGAAATGATTTGAATAGAAGCAGCATAGTGTTTTATCATTCATTTGTTATTAATGATAATCTATTGGTTTTTCGTCGTATCTGATAGATTATCATGTCCTTAAATTAGCTAGGAAGCGTAAAACTTATTATGTATTTTCATGCAGCACGGCAGCCTATATTAGATATTAATAAAGATCTTTTCGCTTATGAGCTTTTGTTTCGAGATGGCATAACGAATGCTTTTCCTGAAATCAATGGTGACGAAGCGACATCTAAAATTATCGCAGGTAGCCAATTTGATTTCTCGCTATCGGATTTTACCGGGGCAAACCCTGCTTTTATTAATTTCACTCTCGAGACCTTAGAAAAAAAATTCCCAACGCTTATTCCCAAAGAAGACCTCGTTGTTGAGATCCTCGAAACTGAACGTCCTGGCAAACGTTTGCTCGCAGAAGTAAAAGAACTACACGGTTTAGGTTACTCCATTGCGTTAGATGACTATATTCATGAGGCTGTGTGGCGCCATTTCTATCCTTATATCGATATTATTAAGGTTGATTTCTTAGACACCACTCTCGACCAGATTAAAGAAATATGCGGTGCGGTTAAAGACTTTCCGCACATCAAGCTGTTGGCTGAGAAGGTTGAAACCACTGAGCAATACCAGTTGGCGATTGATCTTGGTTTTAGCTATTTTCAAGGATATTTTTTCGCCAGACCAGAAACGCTTAAAGTTAAAACACTGTCACCTGCGCAGTTTAGCTTGGCCGAGTTATTGTATGAGACGAGTAAGAGTGATATCGATTTACCAAAGATAATTCATGTCTTTGAGCTAGATGTCAATCTTGCCTATAAACTATTACGCTACAGTAATTCAACAATTTTCCGTCGTCGCACTGAAATTTCAACCATCAAGCAAGCGCTAGTGACGCTCGGTAAGTCGGAACTTCAGAAATTTATCTCGGTGTTATTCTCAGCACAGATGGTATCCGACAAGCCGCCAGAACTGATGGCAATGTCGTTATGCCGTGCCAAATTTTTAGAAGGACTGGCTGTTCATAGTCCTAAAATCGACAGTGCGAGTGTGGCATTTCTTACCGGTATGATGTCATTAATTGACGTGATTATTGGTGAAAGCATGGAATCTGCGATGGATAAGTTACCGCTGGGTAATGATATCAAAGATGCATTGCTTAACAATAATGGGCCGCTGGCGATGTTACTTGCCGTTGCAAAAAATTATGAACAAACGAAATGGGAAAGTTCTGATAGTGACCTTGATGGCTTAGGGATTGCTCATGATAAAGTGCCTGAAATCTACCGAGATTCGGTTCGCTGGGCGAATGAGCAAATGGAATTTGTACTTAGCAGTAGCTAATACCATGAGTTACATGTTGAATAAAGCCGCAGTGATGCGGCTTTTTTGTGTTTAGCCCTTAGCTAGTTGGGCGAAGCATTTATCGGCGGCAGCGAGTGTGATGGCAATTTCTCTGTCGCCATGGGCGGTAGATAAGAATCCGGCTTCATAGGCTGATGGTGCTAGGTAAATCCCTTGCTCTAACATCAAGTGGAAGAAGCGGTTGAAACGAGGGATATCACATTGAGTCACTTGTTCAAAACAACTCACTTGTGGTTGGTCGGTGAAGAAGAATCCGAACATTGCACCGACATAGTTAATCGCTAATGGAATATTATGCTTGTCGGCAGCGGCTTTGAAGCCCTCGGCAATTTGTTTCGTTTTTTCGGCTAATTCTTGATGAAGACCTGGCACTGATAATAACTCTAACGCTTTTAAACCAGCGGCCATCGCGATTGGGTTGCCTGAAAGAGTGCCCGCTTGATAAACCGGTCCCGTCGGTGCTATATATTGCATCACTTCTTTAGTTCCGCCAAATGCGCCTACTGGCATGCCGCCACCGATCACTTTACCTAGTGTTGTTAAGTCTGGTTTTACATCGTAATACGCCTGAGCACCGCCTAATGCGACGCGAAAACCTGTCATCACTTCATCGATGATTAGTAGCGCACCAAACTTGTCACAAACGCTACGCAGCTTTTGTAAAAAGTTATCTGTCGGAGGAATGCAGTTCATGTTTCCAGCAACCGGCTCAACGATAATACACGCTATTTGGTCGCTATATTCGTTAAATAATGACTCGACAGATGCGATGTCATTGAACGTCGCGGTTAAGGTATGCTTAGCAAAATCTGCAGGGATCCCAGGTGAGCTAGGTTGACCAAGCGTTAATGCACCTGAACCAGCCTTAACTAATAACGAATCGGCGTGACCGTGATAACAGCCTTCAAACTTTAAGATTTTGTCACGTTTTGTGTAACCGCGAGCTAATCGAATAGCGCTCATTGTCGCTTCAGTACCAGAGCTGACCATACGTACTTGTTCCATCGATGGTACTAACGAGCGAACTTTTTCTGCCATGGTGATTTCCAAGGCTGTCGGCGCGCCAAAGCTCAGACCAAAGGCTGCTTGATCGATCACTGCTTGACGAATTTCAGGGTTGTTATGGCCCAGAATCATCGGTCCCCATGAACCCACGTAATCGATGTACTCTTTACCATCGACATCGGTCACCAGTGCGCCATCAGCTTTTTCGATAAATAACGGGCTCCCACCAACGCCAGTGAAGGCGCGAACCGGTGAGTTAACGCCACCAGGAATACAGTCTTGTGCTTGTTTAAATAGTTGTTGTGAACGATTCATTATCGATCCTTATTAAATGTTGGTTACTTAACGAGAATTCAGATTATTTACGGCTAAACCAAGTGACATCACATTCGTGTTGTTTCACCTTATCTTCGACACCTAACGTTAAGGCGAACAGCGCCATCCGGATCAGCACGCCATTTTGTACTTGACGGAATATCGCTAGATTAGGGTTTAGGTTTAAATCTGTATCTAATTCATTGGCCTCTTCACGCGAGTCACGTGGTAAGGGGTGCATAATTACCGTATTGGATTTGCAGTGCTTGGTATAAATCTGTTGATTTAGGCGAAATTGACCGCGGTATTTATTCGCTTCTTGCGCGTCATCGAAGCGTTCTTCTTGGATCCGCGTAAGGTACAAAATATCGGCTTGCGCATTACCTTCCAAATCTTGGCTGATAATGACTTTGTGACCAGCGTTTTCAATAATCGATATTACTTCATCAGGCATTGCTAGTTCTTTCGGCGAGATCAAGCTAAAGGTAATATTAGAATACTGAGCGAGTAATTTAGATAATGAGTGAACGGTGCGGCCATATTTTAAATCACCTACCATCGCGATGTGCATATTGTCGATAGTTTGCACATTACTCGCGAGTTCTTTTTCGATAGTGTATAGGTCGAGCAGTGCTTGGGTTGGGTGCTCATTACTGCCGTCACCACCGTTAATCACAGGTACCATTGAGCCATGTGCAAATTCTGCTACCGAACCAGACTGCGGATGACGCATCGCGATGACATCGGCATAACTACTTAGTACGCGCGCCGTATCAAAGAGTGATTCACCCTTTGATAGCGCCGACGAGCTCATGCCCGTTGTCTCACGCACTGAGCCGCCGAGTAGGTTAAACGCACTGCCAAAGCTAACCCGTGTTCTGGTACTGGCTTCAAAAAACATATTCCCCAATATTGCCCCGTCGAGAACCCGGGTCTGCTTCTTACGTTGGGCGTATGGCTGCATGGTATTAGCAGTTTCAAAGATCTTGCTAATGGCATCACGGTCTATTTGGTTAACAGAGAGAATATGATTACCGGTGAAATCGGTCATTTGAAGAGCCTATATTACGGGAGAATGATGGGCGCAAAATATAGCAGATTTTTGGCTTCGGCTAAAGTAAATTATCCTCGATAACTGGTCAGTTAGGCGTGGTAAGACACGGCAAGTTAATGATAAATGAACACTCAAGGTGGAGTTGATGGTAATCATGGACATCGTATATGGTAAACAGAACTCTAGGCAGCTTGTTCGCGGTGTAAATGTTTACGTAGTCCTGACCAACTCAACACTCCTATCGGTGCTAATGAGTGTTGGTCTACGATAACTATATAGCCTTTGCGTCGCGGGCTTAGCAGTTCGTACGCATGAGCAAGAGTGGCATTGTTTTTAAGATAAGGGACTTTCATTGCCGTTTGGGCATCGTCGCTATAACCTAATTGTTTCGCGGTCATTTTAAATTCAGTGGTGCCATCGGTGCTACAGATAATACTTGGCAGCGTGCTATCAATTAACCACCACTGATCGTTAGCGTGGTAGAGGTTGAACTTTCGTCGGATCAGTGCCACTACGCCAGTATCTTGCAAGGACTGAATCACCGGCGTTATCTTGTAGCCGAGACGTTGTAGATCTAATTGCTCCAGAAACAATGATTTTAAGGCAAAGACTTGTTGCGATAATAAAATGGCAGGCACTACGACCAAAAGACTAGGAAAAATGATCGAGGCATTCTCTGACAGCTCCAACACAGCAACTAACGCGGCGAGCGGTGCATTTAAACTAGTGCCCATCATAGCCACCATACAAATCATCACCGCCATGGGTGCAAATTGAGCTAACTCAGGGAACAATGGCACCAGCGCCCAAATAATCAGGCTCCCCATGAGTGCGCCTAGGCCATATAGCACACCGATTACTCCCCCCGGAATACCGAGGCCGAGAGCGCATACTGTTGCCACAAATTTTCCGATTAATACGATGAGCAGAAAAGACACTAGTGGTGTGGGCGCTAGCGCAATATCTAAGGCGAGTAGGTCTGAACCCATGACTTGCGGGATGAAATAGGCAATGGTACCAACGATAGTGCCAGCCAAGAGTAGGCGTTTTTCCATGCTGACCAGCTTAGTGCGATCCATGATCCCCAATAAGCAGCGGTTAAATATGACGGCAACTAGGCCGATAACGATCCCCAAAATGATTAGTGGTAACACGACGTTTTGGTCTAGATTTGGGATCACTATCTCATGATAAAGGTGGGTGTCGCCAAATACGGCGCGGCTCATGGCTGTGCCGATGAGCGAGGATACCATGATCGGCAAAAAGAGATAAATTCGGTATTGCTGAACCACCACTTCTAAGACAAATACAACTGCTGCAAGCGGAGAGTTAAATGACGCTGAGATCCCGGCTGCCATACCACATGCAGTTAAAATTTGGGTAGTGTTTTGCGGTAATTTTAATTTAACGCTGAGCCAGCTTGCCGCGCCAGCGCCAATGTGTACAGCAGGTCCCTCTCGGCCGACGGAAAAACCACTAGCGATCGCACTCAACGCACTAAAAAATTGATTAACTGAATTGCCTAATGGAATATAACCGTAATGCTTACGCTGACGATGCAGCACGAACGGGATCCCCATTCGATGGTATTGCTGTCGACCGATATAAGCAATGATGAGAATACAAATAGCGCCAATAACAGGCGACACAAGGCGGGTTAAGTTACTCTCCTGCATGAAGTCGTCGGCGACGTTCATGTAATTCTCTTGTACTAAGGTGATACCGAGACGAAACAATACAATGGCGATGGATGCTGCTAGTCCGGCTAAGCCCCCTAACAGCACCAGTTGCCATGACGTTTTAGCGTGAGCTAGCGGTTGTTTAATCTGTTCGAATAAATGCATGCTCGACATAGCTTACCAATTAGCAGTGAATAACGTGGCCCCATTATCCCTGCTATATCCTCGTAAAAACGAAAATATCCCAACACATTTACAAAGCGTTAGCTGACAAAAGAGGGTAGAATAGATACCTATTCGCACCATTGAAACAGATTAAGGTTGTAATGTTAAGGTTGAAACTGCTTTTAAATTATCGTTTTGGCTATCTTAGCCTGTTTATCGTTGCCACTATTGGCTTTATTTTCGGAAACTATTTTTATGCCGTCGAACACACGACACGGCCAAATCCGGAGTTAGTTGAGCTACGCACAGAACGACAATCGCTTTCACAGCAGCTCACTAAGAGTCAATTCGAGTTGACCCTAGAGCGTGAAACGATTAAAGAAATGAACGACACGGTACTCCGATTACAGTCCGAACTGATTGAACGACAGTTAGCGTTACGCTTCTATCAAAAAATTATGGCACCGGAATTAAGTAGCAACGGCGTACACGTCGAAAAGGTGTTATTAGAAGCCGGAGTTAGTGATCGTCACTACCGCTTCGAACTCATTCTAGCGCAGTTAGAGAAACGCAAGAGTCATTTAAAAGGTACGGCGACGTTAACCCTGATTGGCAGTAAAGATGGCAAGCCTGAAGCAATAAATATCGTGTCGCTAACCAAGGAAAATAAACCGTTTCCATTGAATTTTCGCTATTTCCAGCACGTTAAAAATGACTTTATCTTACCACCTGATTTTACGCCCGAAAAATTAAAGGTGGCGATTAAGATGCCGAAACGTCGAGGGCAAAAGTCGAGTACAGTGGAACAAGAGTTTCACTGGAATGAGCTGTTAAAAATGCCACTAAAACCAATGCTACCTCAGTCTGGAAATTAATTTATTGCTTGTTTAGTGCACAGTTTACATATTAATTTTAATAAAAGATTGCACCGCGCAATGGCCTATAAGATAATTGAGCGGATTAGTTAGATACATTACACATGAAGAGGTTACGATGTCAGTTGAAGTTGTTGAAGCAGGAATTCCATTAGAGTTTAGCCAAGCGGCTGCTAAGCGAGTTAATTTCTTACTTGATGATGATGAAAATCCAGAGCTTAAGCTTCGGGTTTATATTACTGGCGGCGGTTGTTCAGGTTTTCAATACGGCTTTACCTTCGATGACAAAGTGAACGACGGTGATATGCAAATTGAACAAGATGGCGCGAAAATGATCGTCGACCCAATGAGTTTACAATACTTGGTCGGTGGACGTGTTGATTTCACCGAAGGCCTAGAAGGATCTCGTTTCTTAGTCGATAACCCAAATGCATCGGCAACCTGTGGTTGTGGTTCAAGCTTTAATATCTAGTCTCATTTCTTAAAACAGCTTAGCACCGCGCTAGGCTGCTGATACCTACTCACGAAAAATCATCATATTTTATGGCCGATGGCGCGACACCTAGTCGTTGCAATCTTAGGCGAATATCGCGCATCATTTTCTGTGGCCCACAGACCAGAAACTCAAGCTGGGCCAACTGTCGGTGCGCGGTAAGTTTTTGTTCAATTAGTGCGTGCTGAATGTGACCGCGATTGCCGGCCCAATCTGTACCAGTGGGCTTTGACAGGCTGACATGCCAACTGAAATTAGCGTGGCGACGGCTTAATCCGTCAAAATGAGTTTGATAGAAGATATCATCCTGAGTACGCGCCCCAAACCATAGTGAGATGGTGCGTCGTGAGTGTTGCGACAGTAATGAATCAATATGTGATTTAAGTGGTGCCATACCCGCACCAGCACCAATTAGGATTAACTCTTTAGGGCTATTGAACTCTGTCAAAAACTCACCGAACGGCCCGCTAAACGACACGCTTGCCCCCGCAGATAAGGAGCACATATAGGATGAAGCAATGCCCAAGCCATGCCCCGATTCTGGCAGTGCTAATTTGATATTGAAGACAATCGTATTAATATCATCGCTACGACTGGCAATGGAGTAACTACGATTGACGGGGGAGTCTAAACGGACGCGCTGATTGACTATCCGGTGTTCTTGCCATTGCTGGTGATAAGCGGCTGGGGCCAGTTGAGGGCCAATAAATGCCTGAAACGCGGGAATGTCGACATTAACATATTGGCCTGCGCTAAAAGTAAAGCCGTGACCTGGCGGTAGTCGAAGGATGATCTCTTTAATAAATGGTGTCTTAAATTCACTGCTCAACACCTTGGCGTTAATCCGCTGTTGCGTAGCGACTTGCTCCGGTAGTTCGATGCTTATGTCGCCATTGACCTGCAGCTGACAGGCCAGGCGTCGACCCTGATTAAGTTCTGCCATCGATAGGCTAGTGCGCTCTTGTGATGTTAATGGCTGGCTGACATGCGGTGCAATGATCATACATTGGCAGCATGTGCCGCCACCGCCACAACCAGACGGCAATTCAACCTGTTGTTCTTTGAGTGCGTGTAGCAAGGGTTGATTTCCCGTGACTTGATGGGTTTGTTGTCGCGAACCTGAGAATATAGATATTTGATATTGTCGAACCTTGGTCGAAAAACCGAAGTCATGGCGAGAAAAAACGTAAAACAGCATTAGCATTCCGCTTAGTGCCATAAGACTCGCTAGTGATGCAGCAGTGATTAGCAGTGGAGTATTAAAATCTGTCCGCTGAGAATAGTCCATGATGTGCAGCATCCAAAACCAATCTTTTAGGCGCCAATTATCGTCTGTTATTGCCAGAGCCTGACCGGTTTTTGCATCGACATATAACGCTGTATTTTCGTTGTCTTGATAGCTGATCCGCCATAAGTCTCGATTGAATTTTCGTGATTCTTGGTGGCCTGCGACTATTATCTCAACATCGTTAATTGCTGCGCTCGACCAATAGGACTGCTCGGCCATTAATCGTGCCTGCGTCTCGGTGATCTGTGATGTTTTCAATGACGCCAGAGATACGATCGCTTGGTCATTGCGTTGCTCAACATTGACCATCGCCCCCATTGGTGTTGAATAAATATTAATGCTCAGTGCTAACGGGAATTGTTGTGATAGTGCAACAATGTCGATGTCAGCAGGCTGAAAAGGTTGATGTGGTTGCGTTAATAACTGATGTTTCAGATTAACCTTATCACTACTTAGAAGATTGAATGCTAAGCCACTTGTTAGCCATAGCAACATTTGAATACCGACAATTAACGCTAACCATTTGTGTATCGTTCTGATCAAGCGATGCGAGGCGCTTGCTTGTTGGCGTTGGTTAAAGCTATAAAAAATAAGCCAAACGCCAATACTAGCCAAGAGTAAGGCTGTCACGACAGCAACACTCAGCAGCAGATTATTAACGTCTTCAGATTCCTGATAGTCCATGATATGTAGCATCCACATCACGTCAAATATGCGCCATAGATCGCTGCGCGCTTTAATAAATTGGCCGTTATCCGCTGAAAAATAGAGGGTAGGCGAGAGGTCATCATTGAATACAACCTGCCAAATTGGTTGCGGTCGACCGCCTAATTCTCTGGGGTACTGAGGCAATAAAATGGTGCTAACAATGGTGCCTGATTGGCTATAAATATGTTGCGCGTGTCGCTCAATGTAGCTGCTATCAATGGTTATCTGTTGGCCGCTGGCGGCATTGATCGCAAGCGATTGCGTTGAAGAGGTCACAAGGTACACTGGCACGTCATTGTGGCTGGTAAGGCGAACGTTTTCTAGATTTTTGTATTGTGCTGGAACGGAGTTAACACGCTTAAAGTCAATCATCTCTTGATGAGGGGTAACGAGGTGGTCACCATGAATAATGTCGATGTCAATGCTGGTCATATATAGACCGCTGAGCATCCAAATAGTGACTTGCAAACCGATAAGTAGACTAAGCCATTTGTGAATTTTTCGAACTCTACTGGGCCAAGGAGATGGCGCGACTACGGGAATGCTTTTCAAGGAAATATCCTAAAGTGGTTATATTACTAAGCTACCACAATCACTTAAGGATAAAAAGGGAGTGAAGTCGAACGTTATTTATCACAACGTTCGACTTTGTATTTGAGGTTATCCTAAATCGCTTAGGGTACCCGCAATGAGTTGATGGCCCATTTTTTCGGCCTTGGTATTGAGGTATTGGTCGTTATGCTTATTGCGACCCACTTGAATAGCTACTTGCTCAACAACATCGATACCAATATCTGTTAGAGCCTTAACTTTCTTAGGATTGTTGGTCAGCAATCTCACTTGACTCACCCCAAAATGCTCAAGCATTGGTTTACACATATTAAATTGACGTAAGTCTGCGGCAAAGCCTAAGCGCTCATTTGCTTCAACCGTATCGGCACCATCATCTTGCAGGTGGTAGGCTCTGATTTTATTGATTAAGCCAATGCCACGACCTTCTTGGCGTAGATACAATAACGCGCCGCTACCTTGCTCAACAATATTGGCCATCGCTGTTTCTAACTGATAACCGCAATCACAACGCATGCTAAACAACGAATCGCCAGTTAAACATTCTGAATGTAAGCGAATAAGTAAAGGTTGGTCAGGCTTGATGTCGCCGTAAGTCAAAATAATATGTTCTTGACCCGTTTCTGTTTCAGTAAATCCATGCATAGAAAATTCACCAAATTTGGTGGGTAAGCGACATGAATCGACGTATTGTGCTGACATATTAAAACCTTTTCTAAAACCGATGATGGCGTTTCACTGAACAAAAAATATTACTGCGATATATTTGTGGGCGAAGCCATGAAAAAACAAGGTCAAATAGCTAATTTAATAAACCTTATTTCCAGATTATACGCTGATTAATGAAACAATCGGTAATAATCAAATGAAATATGCGCTATTACTTGGCATCATCGACTTTAACCGTTATTTTATACCGATATTTTGCAGCATGATGTAGGTGAACGAATGACTAATGACATAATAATGCTCGGCTGTATAAGTTGGTTTGCCTTTTGCTGGCTCGGTTATGTGACATTTGCCAAGCGTCAGGCTAAAAAAACACGCTGTATCGCGTCGGTGATGCACCGACATCGTATCGCATGGATGGAACGACTACTATTAAGAGATTCGTTTATCGCAGACACAGCACTTCTGGCTAGTTTGGAGCGTCAGGTAACGTTTTTTGCATCGACAACGATTCTTATTTTAGCGGCACTGCTAACGCTACTGAGTACCTCTGAAAGTTTATTTCGGGTGCTGGCAAACGTTCCGGGCACTTACCCGAGCACGATGTTTGATATTCAGATCAGATTAATGTTGATGATATCAATATTCATTTATGCGTTTTTTACGTTTACTTGGTCGATGCGTCAATATGTGTTTTGTTCGGTATTAATGGGCGCTGCCCCGCATGCGGATTCAACACAACCATTAAGTGAAGATAACCGATGTTATGCCAATCGTTTAGCAAAGGTGATTGACCACGCAGGTCATAGTTTTAATTATGGGCTCCGTTCGTATTATTTTGCGATGGCAACGCTCGCCTGGTTTATTCACCCGTTGGCCTTTATATTGGCCTCGACCGGCGTCGTACTAATATTGTATCAACGAGAGTTTCATTCCAACACCTTAAAAGTGATGGATAGTATCGATAATAACTAATTGGAAATAGATAATGAAATTAATTAAATACCTAACCACTGGCGTCATGGCCTTGTCTTTAAGTGGCTTATCGAATGTGGTATCAGCGAATGAGCAATCATTTGAGCAATGGCTAGTGAAATTGCGGGTTGAAGCGGTTGAAAAAGGGATTAGCGCACAAACGATAGAGCAAGCGCTTAGTGATATCACGCCGTATCCTAAAGCGATTAAAAGCGATCGTGCTCAGCCGGAGTTTAAGCGAACGTTTGACAACTATAGCACTAAACGTTTGTCAGATTGGCGCATTAATACCGGGCTGAAGAAACGGTCTGAGCATAAGGAACTGCTAGAAAAAGTAGGTAAAGCGTATGGCGTTCAACCACGTTTCATTCTCTCTTTTTGGGGACTAGAAACCAATTATGGTACCTACACCGGCAATAACGATATTATCCGATCTCTTGCCACGCTCGCCTATGACAAGCGCCGCGCCGCGTACTTTCGTAAAGAATTATTTAATGCCTTAACGATTCTTGAGCAAGGTCATATTAAACTTGAAGACATGAAAGGATCGTGGAGCGGGGCGATGGGCCAAGGGCAGTTTATGCCATCGAGCTTCTTACGCTTTGCCCAAGACTTTGACGGTGATGGCAAGAAAGATATCTGGAACAATCAAGCTGATGTATTCGCATCGATTGCTAATTATTTGAAGCATTTCGGCTGGAGCGATCAACAAACATGGGGTCGTCAAGTAACGTTACCTGATAACGCTGCGACGTGGTTAGATAGCGTGAAAGCCGACAAGCCAGAGAAAGGTTGTCGCGCCTTACGTGCCCATACGGCGAAATTACCATTAACTCGTTGGGACGAGCTCGGCGTTCGACGCCTTAACGAAACGCATTTACCGAAAGTTGATCTTGAAGCAACGTTAATATTACCGGACGGGCAATCAGGAAAGGCGTTTTTAACCTACCCGAACTACCGCACGATTCTACGCTATAACTGCGCCAACAGTTATGCACTGACCATCGGTTTATTGGCTGACAAGTTTAAGCATTAACGAGAAGCGCGCTTTCATCATGTGGATTTATTTTACGTTACTCGCCGCCAGCATGCAGGCATGGCGCAATGCTTTTCAGAGTCGACTGAGTCAAGATGTCAATGTCATCGGTGTCACCTTGGCACGGTTCATTTGGGCTGGTCCCATCGCGGCGTTGTACCTTGTCAGTCTCTATCAATGGCAAGACGCGCCAATGATAACGCTAAACGCGAAACTCATCGGTTATGTGGTCGGCGCGTCGCTAATGCAAATAATAGCGACGGCCTTGATGGTGAAATTATTTCAGCTCAATAATTTTTCCATCGGTGCGGGTCTTGCTAAAAGTGAGGCATTGGTCGCTGCGCTGATTGCCACGTTATTTCTCGGCAGTAATTTAAGTGGACTCGGTTGGATTGGCATCGGCATTGGTGGCGTTGCTGTATTTATGATGAGTGCGAAAAGCGGCTTCAAAGGGATATCGGTAAAAACACTAGGGTTAGGCTTAGCCAGTGGAACTTGCTTTGCCTTAACATCATTATGGGTCAGAGAAGCTAGCCTTACCCTTGATTTGCCCGTGATGCATCGGGCAGCTTGGGTGCTGCTCAGTGTTATTTTGTTGCAAACCATATTACTGGTGTTATTTCTAGGGTGGCGTGACAGGCAGACGTTACGGGCGTTGTTTATCCACAAAAAACTGACGTTACTAATTAGCGTGACAAGTTGCTTAGGCTCGATCGGCTGGTTCACTGCGATGGCCTATCAAGAAGTCCCTTATGTGAAAACCTTAGGGCAGATTGAAGTGTTTTTCATGATGTTAGTCTCCTATTTTTGGCTAAAGCAACCAGTAAAAATTAAAGATGGTTTGGCGCTAGTATTGATCTCAATTGCGGCAGTGATGGTGATGTGTGCGTAAATAGAGTAGGTAACCCCCCTTAAGTCGAATACATTAAAATACCATTGGGGCTAAAACTAAGGTAGTATTAATTGTTCGTTCTATATCGTGTGTTAATCGGAGTCTCACATTGAGTCATTCAATAAAATCAAAGTTCTTATTCTTCTCGTTAACTATTTTTGTCGTGATGTTTAGCGCGGTAGGAACACATAACTACTTTAAAGCGAAACAAGAAATTAGTGAAAGCATGGAAGATCAAGTTGCCATGGCTAAACTGCGGGCTTCAACTGTCTTGCCATCATTAATTTGGAACTTTGCGACAGCCAGCATCAATGATTTTGCTAATGCCGAACTACGGAGTGAATTCATTAGTGGACTTATTGTTGCAGATAGTCATGAAACTTTGTTTGCTGGCGTTACAAACGCCAACAATGAAATTGTGCACGAATCACTTGAACGCTTCCCAAGTGATCAACGTCAAATGGCTTTTGATTTGATTTTTCGAGAGAGTGGCGATAATAGTAAAGTTGGCCGAGTTTCTATTCGCTATAACGAACTGTACTTGCAACAGCATCTCGACGAGATTTTATTCCAGCAGGTGCTGCAAAGTTTTGTTTATTGTATCGTGTTATTTGTGTTAATTTGGTTGTTGATTAATGGCTTAGTATTAACTCCATTGTTAAATCTTAATGCTCGTCTTCACAACATTACAGAAGAGATCTCTCAGCGTTAGTTCCTACTCGTACTTAAGCCCATTTAGTGCCATATCTTGATAATATTCACAGCTTATCGCACCGTTATACGATAAAATAGCCTGAAACATGTTGGATAGGTTAGTGTTATGGAATACCGGTTTAGAAAAGATACCCTTAATGATACGTATCGTGTCGACTTTTCGATGGGGCACGAAGCATTTGGTAGTTGGTTGCTTAGTGAGCTTGGCGCAGAGAAAGAACACGTCTCACAATTGATCGAACGACTCGATGAAGTCAAGTTCTTAAAAAGTGAACAGGAAATATTAATGGTGGGACGAGACTTTTCGTTGACCCTTACATGTGATGATGCCTTGATCAGAGCGAACAGCTTAAACATCGATAGCGAATTGCCACAAGGAGAAGACTTTTCTCATTATGATGATGAAAGTGCCAGCGCTTGCGGTATTGAAGATTTTGAAACCATGTTACTGAGTTGGCACGCGTTTATTTCCTAACAGAGTCTCAGCCGGGCGCTGATTAGATAGCTAAATGCTCACCCGTTCGGGTGAGCATTCTCGATTTACTTTATTCCGGTGAAACCACAATGTAGCGTAAACAGTCTAATTGCACTTGGGCATTATCAATATATTGCGCCAGTTGCTGTTGTTCTGTTTCAAGGTGGCTGATTTCCTCTTGGCGAATATTAGGATTAATCGCTTTAAGGTCTGTTAAGCGCTCAATCTCTTTATTCAATGCCTGACTCATTTTCTCGCTGGCCGCCGCCTTGATGACAGCCAATGACTCTTGGACTTTATCATTACCTATTTGAACTTGCTGGTGGATAAATGCTTGCGAAGCAGTGACTAATTTACTGGCGATATGGCGACCGATTGGGCTCAATTGGTCGCTTAACTTTTCATAGCTAACGTTGCCACTCAAATCATTGCCATTCTTGTCCATCAGTAGTCTGATCGGCGTCGCAGGTAAGAATCGACCGATGTGATATTTCTTAGGAGCCGAGGTGTCGGCAACAAAAATCAGCTCCAACAACATGGTACCCGCTGGCAGCGCCTTACTCTTTAATACCGCCACTGAGTTATTGCCGGTAGTGTCACTGAGTACCATATCGATACTGCCTTGAACCATCGGATGTTCCCAGTTTACAAACTGAAAGTCTTCGCGTGACAGCGCGGTTTCTCGACTAAAGGTTACGGTAGTCCCGTCTTCATCAATAGCAGGAAAGTGGCTGTGCAACATGTGGCTACTAGGACGTAGAATGATCGCATTTTCACTATGGTCTTCCTGCTCAACGCCGCAAATATCCAGCATATTAAACATGAACGTTGGTAGTACGGTGCCGTTATCTACTTTCTTGATACGCTCGGCGATTTCTTTACCTTTGCTTTGACCACCCGAATTAAGCTCTAACAAGCGGTCACGCCCTTGCTCTACCTTTGCTTTAAGCGCTTGGTGTGCGCTGCTAGTTTGTTCGATAACTGATTCAAGAGTTTGCTGTGCTGTTTCCTGATCATTGAGTAGCTCAAACAATGCGTCTTGAACCTGACCGAATACCATGCCACCCGATGGACAGGTTTCTGCAAAGGCGTTGAGGCCTTGATGATACCAGTCGAGTAACACTTTCTGGCTTGATCCTTCGAGGTACGGCAGGTGAAGTTGAATATCATTCTCTTGACCGATACGATCAAGGCGGCCGATACGTTGCTCAAGCAAGTCAGGGTTAAGGGGTAAATCAAACAAGACTAAGTGACGAGAAAATTGGAAATTTCGTCCTTCTGAACCTATCTCGGAACACACTAAGACTTGGGCACCATCCTCGCTTTGGGCAAAGTAAGCCGCGGCTTTATCACGTTCGATTAACGACAACCCTTCGTGAAATACGGCGCTGCGAATCGCTTCTTTCACGCGTAATGCTTGCTCGATAACAAGCGCAGTTTGCGCGTGAGCACAGATAATGAGAATTTTCTCTTTGCTTGATTTTATTAACTCGATTAACCATTCAATGCGAGGGTCAAATGCCCACCAAGAGGCATTCTTACCTTCAAATTCTTGAAATATTTCTTCTGGGTATAAAGACTGTAGTGCAGTGACGTCAATGCTCTTGCTTCCGCCCATCATCTTCGATACTTTAATCGACGTCGCGTATTGGCCTGGCATCGGTAACGGATAAGTGTTAACAATGCGTTTCGGGAAGCCTTTTACTGCTTGACGCGTGTTACGCATCAATACACGGCTGGTGCCGTGACGGTCGAGTAATAGCTGTAACAGCGTCTCACGCGATTTAGATTTTGGATTCGCCTCAATGTCATTGAGTAATACGGTGATGCTGCGCTCTTTTAGTAGTTCAACAAGCAGCGCTTTGGCCTCAGCGGTTAATTGTTCTTGCTCTATCAGTTCATTGGCGGCATTCGCAACGTCTTGGTAGGCAGTTTCTTCATCGAGAAAGCTTTGATAATCATAGAAGCGGTCTGGATCAAGCAGACGTAACCGAGCAAAATGAGACTCGTGACCTAATTGATCCGGTGTTGCGGTTAACAATAATATACCTGGGGTATTCTGTGAAAGCCCTTCGACAATACGGTATTCGCGTGACGGCTTTTCGCTATTCCATTCCAAGTGATGGGCTTCATCGACTACAACAAGATCCCAATCGCCATCTAATGCTTGCTTGTAGCGGGTATTATTACGCAACAAGCTTAAACTAGTGATGATCAATTGTTCGGTATCAAATGGATTTTCGGCATCTAAGTTCGCTTCTGCGCAGCGTTCTTGATCGAAAATAGCGAAATTAAGATTAAAACGACGACGCATCTCAACCAACCATTGATGTTGTAGCGAGTCCGGCAACAAGATCAAGACGCGTTCAGCGCGACCAGTTAACACCTGTTGGAGAATAATCATACCCGCTTCAATTGTCTTGCCAAGACCTACTTCATCTGCCAGTAAAACACGTGGTGCATAACGGGAACCGACTTCTTTAGCGATATGTAATTGATGTGGGATCAAGCTCGCGCGAGTACCAGCAAGGCCGAGTAAGTCACTCTGTTGCATCGCATGGCGCTGTGTTAAACAGTCATAGCGTAATGAAAAGTGATTCATTCGCTCGATTTGCCCGGCAAACATGCGGTCTTGAGGTTTATTAAAACGAATGTTATGACACAGCATCACTTCACGTAACGAGACATCAGTTTCTTGGGTGTCGTCCCGGGTACCAATATAGGTAATTAAACCGCTATTTTCCTTGGTGTCAGTGATGGTCAAAGACCAACCTTCATGGCTCTGGACGCTATCGCCAGAATTGAAAATCACTCGGGTTAGCGGTGCATCAGTGCGGGAGAAAAGGCGGCTTTCGCCAGTCGCTGAAAATAAAACGGTTACTGAGCGGTTTTCCACTGCAACAACGGTACCTAATCCGAGTTCTGATTCGGTATCACTAATCCATCGTTGGGCCAGTACGTAAGGCATATCAAAGGTCTCTTTAGCCAGATAAAAAACGGTGGCGTATCTTACATTATGCCCATGATTTTTGCATTGCAATTTTAGGCTAATGTAGCACTATTTTCCTAAGTGTAGCCTCTAGACGTGAAACTGTTCGAATATCTCACATTTATTTGTTACGATTTTTTCGCTAAAGCAAAGATGAACTAGGTTATACTAAACGCCATCTAGCGTGGCCTTTTCTTCTTAGGAGTCGGGTGTGAAAACCAATATCTTATCCCAGTACAACCGTACTATTTTTTATACCTACTTTGTCGTCCTGGCGTTAGCTGTAGCTGCATCACTGATTGTACTGAATAAAAACCGCAGCGATTCAATTAGTGAGCGCTATGCCCAAGTTAAGACCCATGAGCACCAAGTTGAGCTATTGCTCGATTCGGGCGTTAGAGCCGTTAATTCGCTAAATCAGTACGCAATGAAGCATTTAAGTTTGGCTGAGGCGCCGCGCATCGAATTGTTATTATCTTATTATTACTATACCTACAATTCAATTGATGAAGTCTTTGAGATTATTCCCAATGTTAAAGAAGAACTACAGGATCAATTTGAGAGTAGTTTGATTTCAGGCAGTGGTAATTTAGAAAAGCGTAGTAACAACTATTATCGCGAGATGGACATGCTTTTTGAGATGAACCTCTCTTTTCCGGTGGCGATGGAAATGGTGCCAGACGCCGCATGGGTGTACTACCTGTCGAATAGCAATTTTATTGGGATATATCCTTGGCCCGGCGATGATTATGGATTTTCTGAATCAATTTATCAGGGCCCTGCATATATAGGTGCAATAGAGAAAAATAACCCTACGCGTGATGTTTATTGGACCGATGCCTACATGGATAAAGCAGGCAAGGGATTGATGACGACAGTGGGAATGCCGCTGTATATTAATGACAAATTTCATGGCGCGATTGCGATGGATATTACGTTATCGAGCCTCAGTAAGGAATTGATGCCACAGGCAGATTTCTCGGGATACATGTTTTTGCTCGATCAGCAGCAGCAGGTAATGGCCCATAATACCGATAATAATATTATCAACGAAGCTGCCACTAAACCCTTATCGGAATACTTGCCTGCCGAATTGATCTCGATACCTTCGCAAGACTTGTTTGCGATGACTCAGGGTGGATTGGTTAATGGATATTATGTGCAATCGATAGAGCTAGTTAATGCACCCTTTCGCTTAATTTATTTTCAACTGGAGTCAGATCTGTTTGCTGATTCGTGGCGTCAATTTATGATTAGTTTGGTGTCATTGATGCTGGCGCTCTCGATATTGGTTTCGGTGGTGCATTGGCTGGCTAATAAATCATTTATCGGCCCAGCATCAAAATTGATGTTGTATCTCGAAGATTGTGCCAAAGAACCGCAAGTACCGCCACAGGAAATTAACGCAGGTTGGATGCCATTTTTCACCCTAATCAATCGCACCTTTGCCGAAAACAAGAGCTATACCTTGCAGCTCGCCGAAGACAATCGTCAGCTTGACATGCAGGTGGCGCAACGAACAGAAAAACTCCGCGAGACCACTAAACGGCGGGAACATGAATACGCCTTATTACGAGGGCTGATTGACTCGATCCCTGACGTTATTTTCTATAAAGACACCGACGGCAAGTTTTTAGGTTGTAATACGGCGGCCCATCATCTATTTGGTTTGAAAGAAGAAGAGATTATTGGCCGCGGCAGTCGTGATTTTCTTGAGCCTGAACTCGCCACCTACTTGTCACAACACGATAGTAAAGTGACGGATGATAACGAGACGGTGATCATCCAACAACGTATTGTGGTCGAGGGCGAAGAGCAATTATGGGAAACCAAGAAAACACCCTATACCGGTATTGACGGTGAATTATTGGGACTCATCGGTTTGGCGCGTGATATCACCAAAGAATATGCCGCCGCCGAAAAGCTGCGTTACAGTGAAGAGCGTTATGCACTAGCGATGGATGCCGTTGAGGAAGGACTATGGGATTGGCATTTAGACGATGATCAGCTCCATTGTAATCCGGCGTATTTTACGATGCTTGGTTATGAGCATAAAAATGATTTGTCGACGTGGCAAGGGTTTAGGAGTTTAGTCCATAAAAAGGATTGGCCTGCGGTTTATCAAAAAATAAATTTCCATTTGGAAAACACGTCATTACCTTATGAGCATGAGTTTAGAATGCTCACGCAAGACGGTGACTTTGAGTGGATTTTAGCGCGCGGTAGTGTGGTGGAATATGATGAGAAGAACCGACCAACGCGAATGTTGGGCACTCATAAAAATATTACCGCACGCAAAGAATTTGAGCGTGACATCATGGAGGCGAAACGCGACGCTGAAATGGCGAATCGTTACAAGAGTGAATTCTTAGCCAACATGAGTCATGAGATTAGAACACCGATGAACGGTGTAATGGGAATGATTCAATTGGCGCTTCATACTAGTTTAGATGACCATCAATATGATTACCTTAATAAAGCACAAAATTCTGCGCAGGCGTTACTGCATATCATTAACGATATTCTAGACTTCTCCAAGATTGAAGCTGGCAAGCTCGAACTTGAAAATGCCCCTTTTGTGTTAGAGGAAATGCTTGATGCAGTCATTAACGTCAATGTTATTGCGGCCCAAAAGAAAGGGATAGACCTATTGCTCGATGCGCCTACTCAGCCAATGAGTTTGATTGGAGATAGCCTAAGATTGAGTCAGGTGATGACAAATATTGTGTCTAATGCAGTTAAATTTACCGAACAAGGACATGTCGAGATTGGCTGTTACATCACACAAAAAACGACCGATAAGGTTACCATTGAATTTAAAGTGACTGATACCGGCATCGGTATCGAGCACAGTAAATTACCTAAGTTGTTTAAGGCATTTAGTCAGGCTGACGGCTCTACCACCAGAGAGTTTGGTGGTTCAGGGCTTGGTTTATCGATCTCTGATCATCTCGTAAGAATGATGGGAGGAGAATTTGAGGTTGTGACCCAGTTAAATCACGGTAGTGTATTCTCTTTTAGTATCTCACTTGATTGTCAAGTTGAAGCAGAGCCAAGGTTATGGAAAATACCTGACTGGATGACGGCTTCCTCACTAATGTTGATAGCATCCCATCATCGTGCCGTATCAGTTTATGACAAAATGCTATCACAAATTGGCTTTAAGATTAATCATGCTAACAACATCGAATTGGCGATGCACGAGCACGCCGCACCTCAGTTTATTTTACTCGATTGGAGTGAAGGTTATGAGTTGATGCAGTTACGATCACTTACCGATAGATACCCTAAAACGCTGGTATTCCTATTGGTGAATTATGGTGATGATGTCCTAAATAATGATGAGATTAAGACGCTAGTCGCAGGTATATTCAGTAAACCGTTATCGCCACAAGACGTGATCCAGCGGATGGGGCAATACCTGCAAGACAGCCCTAAGCCTCAGATTGAGGCTGTCGAGAAGGTTAGTCATATTGGTCGTCTATTGTTGGTTGATGACAATATCATTAACCAACAGGTTGCTAAGGGTTTGCTCGAGTCTAAGGGTTATGAAGTCGACGTCGCGGAAAATGGTCAAATAGCTGTCGAGGCCGTGCAGTCCCGTGATTATCAGACGGTATTAATGGATATACAGATGCCGGTTATGGATGGCCTTGCAGCGGCGCAAGAGATCCGTAAGACGTTCTCGAAGGAGCTGTTGCCAATTATTGCGATGACCGCGCATGCGATGGCAGGAGATAAAGAAAAGAGTTTAGCAGCCGGAATGAATGACCATATCACTAAACCGTTAGTGCTTAAGGAAATGTTTGAAACAATTGCTCGCTGTATTAGCGAGTCAGATAAATAACTCTTACCCAGAATTGAGGTTAAATAAGGAGATCAGGATGAAATTTTCGAGAGCGATAAAGGGAGCTATTTATCTCTTAGTGATTGTTGCGAGTTATAGTGCATCGAGTGCTGAGTCCTTTAGCGACGCGGTTAAAGGATTAACTAAAAAAACCGGTTTCTATAGCTTGTACGGTAGTAATGATAAGTCTGCGGTATTGCTTGAAGTCGATAAACTCAATCAACCTTTTATCTATGTCAGCAGTCTTATTCAAGGGGTTGGCTCGAATGACTTAGGGTTAGATCGTGGCCAGATTGGGGAGTCTCGACTGGTTCAGTTTGAAAAAATAGGTCAACGCGTTATCTTACGTCAGCTTAATCCTTACTATCGCGCGATCAGTGATAATCCATATGAAGTTGCCGCGTTAAACCTCGCGTTCACAGATTCTGTATTGTTTAGTTTCGAGATAACAGCGCAGCAAAAAGAACGTCTATTAATCGATATCACAGACTTTGCGATTAATGACTTACATGGCGTCGGCGCTCGTATTAAACAGCGCGATGAGGGGAGTTATCGGATTAATACTTCAACCTCGCTGGCAGATTGGGCACAATCTAAAGCTTTTACCCGCAATACCGAAATTAGCGCGTTGGTGACTTTTAATGGTCAACCTAGCGGTCAATTTCTTCGTCAGGTAGCACCTGACGCCCGTTATATCTCTGTTCAATTTCGGCATTCGTTAGTAGCGCTGCCGGAGTCGGGTTACCAGATGCGTGCGTTTGAACCTGATAGTGGCTATTTCCCATTTTCTTTCGCCGACTACAGTCAACCAATCGCCAAGCCATTAATTCAGCGCTATATTTATCGTCATAGGTTGAGTCGTGACAGCGCAGGAAAGATCGTTAAACCGATCGTTTATTATCTTGATCCTGGTGTTCCCGAACCGGTGCGAAGTGCTCTGTTAGATGGCGCACGTTGGTGGAGTACAGCGTTTGATAAAGCCGGTTTAGCTGGTGGGTTTAGTGTGGAAATGCTACCTGAAGGAGCCGATCCTTTAGATGTATCGTACAATGTTATCCAATGGGTGCATCGAGCTACACGTGGTTGGTCATATGGCAGCTCGGTGTCTGATCCGCGTACCGGTGAAATACTCAAAGGTCATGTGACACTAGGGTCTTTACGGGTTAAGCAAGACTACCTTATTGCAGCCGGACTATTAGCAGGGCAGCCTCAGGCTAAAATTTCCGCAGATGCTCAAGCAATGGCATTAGCTCGGATCAGGCAGTTGGCTGCTCATGAGGTTGGGCATACCCTGGGACTCGCACACAACTTCGCCAGTAGTGTCAATGATCGTTCTTCGGTAATGGATTATCCACATCCCCTTGTCACACTCAAGGATCAAGCGATAGACTTATCTGATGCTTATGGTGTTGGAGTGGGAAGTTGGGACGACTACGCGATTAATTTTGGCTACGGTACTCATACTCCGACTCAACGCCATCAACTCGTTGTCGACACGTTGGCGTCGGGACTGAAATTTATGTCAGATCGTGATGCCCGCGCAGTGGGTAGTGCAAATCCGTGGGCTCATTTGTGGGATAACGGCAATAAAGCCGATCAAGAACTTACCCGTTTAATGCTAGTGAGAGAAGTGGCGCTGAATAATCTTGATGCCTCGATCTTAAATCAATCACAAGCACACAGTGAACTACGAGAAGCAATAGTACCAATATACTTATTGCATCGTTTTCAGGTGGCCGCTGCGAGTAAAATTATCGCAGGAATTGATTATAATTATGCGTTAGCGGAGCAAAAACTGCTGAACCAAGTCGTTAGTGCTACATGGCAGCGGCAAGCGTTACAAGCTGTGCTTACAACGTTATCTAACGATTATCTTACATTGCCACAGGCGCTTCTTAGTCGTCTTCCCCCCAAGGCTTTTGGGTTTTCAGCGACACGAGAAAGCTTTAGCTCACAAACCGGATTTTCGGTTGACCCATTGAGCATGGCAGAGGCGAGCGCACGTCATACGCTACGCTATCTGCTCGACAGCACGCGAGCAAACCGATTAATGTTGCAAGTCGCTAACGACGAAGATCAATTATCGTTAGATGAAATGCTGACTGAGCTCATTGGCTATACACTGACCAAGTCACAACAAGATAGTCGTTCTGGTCTCGAGTTGTTGATTAGTCAGCGGGTCAATACTGTCGTTGTAGAACAACTGTTGGCGTTATCTCATCGTTCTGCTCTTTCTGTTGAGGCTAAAGCGATAGTGAGTCAGCGGCTCGATACGTTAACTCAATGGTTGAAGAAAAAGGCCAAACGAGGCAACAAAGCACACCGCATTCACAGTGAATGGTTACAACATGAGTTAACCAAAGGACGTAACGATCCAGATTATAGGTTAATACCTTCCCCCGCTAAGTTACCACCGGGTTCACCGATTTAGTCAATTTAATCGTTATTTTTACTACTAAAATCAAAATCCTTACTATACTTATCCCGTCACGCGACAATATAGTAAGGATTTTACGGATGAAACCCATACACTGGGTTAGTGCGGCGCTAACATTTTTAACCATACTTGCAGGCTATCAACAGTACACTAATACGACCTATGCGATTGCACAGGAGTTGCCTGCGCGTTTAAAAAGTGAAACCAATGTCGTCGCAGCACAGGTTGATGACTTTGTCGTGAGCCTCGTCAATAATCAATCGGTAAATACCCCACAAATTGCGAAAAGTAATATCGATTATTCGTTGGCTGTTTTTGATCAGCAATCTTTAAAACCTGTATTGACTAGCTTAACTAATCCAATGTATATCCAATCCCCCCAATGGTTTAGGGAGGTCTTTACCAGTAATTCTCTTAACCATAGCCATGTTTTTTACATCGATAATGTTAAAAAAGCGGTATTAACTACCGAAATTTCGGCAGCTCAAGTGATTGACCATGCATGGCGTAACTTCTGTATTTTAGGCGTGGTTTATGTGCTGATGTTAGGAGCGTTAATATTTATGTTGAATCGTCAAGACGTTCGGCATCAAGTAATGGCGCAACGACTACTAGGCGGTATTGTGTCGATGGCCGGCGGCGATTTCAATTCGATTCGTCAAATGCGAAAAGATGAATTATTTAGAGGGTTGGTCGATGAGTTCAATCAGCTGGTGGTGCAGTTAGCCCATCAAAACCGGGTAGCAAATAAAGAGAAACAGCTGTTATCTGCTGCCACCCTTTTTGATGAGTTAACAGGTTTTGGCAATAAGCCGATGTTTGTCCAATCAATTAATAATAAATTGAGCAGTAGCGAGCCATGCGGCTATTTAGTACTACTAAGGCTCTCAAGTTTAGAGCAGATTAACACCAGTTTAGGCTTTGATGAGGGTGATGCCTACATCAGTAAAGTCTCCCATCTACTAGCGACTAATTGCGACATATCTCAACAACGAAAGAATACCTACCGATTAAGTGGCCGTGATTTGGTCTCAATTTTAGCCCCCAAGGGTAACGAAATGATTGAGCAATGGGCAGATAGGTTGAAGCGTTCCTTGGTCGAGATGGATAATCAAGCATACAAACAGGGTTGTGGTCTATTTGCCATTGTACCTTTTGACCAGTCGTCTGAGTTAGATAACCTGTTGGATAGTTTAGAATCAGGGTTATCGCAAGCGATGATGCACTCAGCTAATGGCTATTCAATTTTGGACGCTATTGATACCAGTCTACACGGTCGCATCAATTGGCTGGCGGTGGTGAGTAACATCATTAAGACGAAAGGGGTGACGCTAAACAAGCAGCAGCTGAAACATCGTTTTGAGAATGAAAGTCTGTACAATTTTGAGTTGTTTACCTCATTTGAACACGATGGTCAGCCTTATCAAGCAAGAGATATTTTTGCCGCGGCTAATCGATTCTCGATGAGTCCTGAATTAGACAAGGTAATTATCGAAAAGGTACTAGAGTTTAGTCAGCAAGCAACCATTTCAAATGCGCGATATTTGATTAAACTGTCCTATGAGTCCATTTTGAATATGGATTTTTACTATTGGCTTAAGCAGTGGCTGTCGCAGGAAAAAAGGTTGGCGAGTCAACTATCGTTTGAAATACCTGAATTGGCGATAACCCAAAATTATGTCACTGCTAAACAGTTTATTAGCATGTTGCACGTTACTCATTCATCGGTCTGCTTAGACTATGAAGGCAGCCAATACTCCCATCAATTAAGTCGTTTTATTGGCGAGTTGAAAATTGATATGATCAAGGTTAATGGTCATTATACACATCGGGTTAATAGTCATAAGGAGCGTGCAAGTTTTGTTGCGGCGCTAGTCGATGTTGCCCACAGTATTAATGTTCCTGTGATTGCGAGTCAGGTCGAGCATAATGAAGAGTGGCACCAGCTAGAGGCGTTGGGGGTAGATGCAGCGCAAGGTAATTTGTTTGGTCATGTTAGGCCGGTCTGATTCGACTTTGGGTTAGCCGCTAAAAACTTGGTTGGCATTGACGAAAGTGGCGAAAAATACTTTGAATCTTTATAGGGAAACTTCATAAAACCACTCACTCCTGTTCCTTTTATCATTGGTACCTGTTCGACTAACTTTTTGAGTAATTGAGAGAATTCATGCTGCTTACTTGCATCGAGTAATGACAAGTAATTATGGATTTTTAAATTCTTTGCCAACGATTCGAAGATGATGCAACCGGTATGATGAATTAAATTGAGCTGTGCCAGTGTTTCCATCATTGCATCAGGTAAATCAAGCTGTTCATCCGGATCTTTTTCATCTTCAAAGTATGAATGCAATCGGCTTTCATCATCGATAAGGGGGCGTTCAAAGACATCAAAACTGAGTTGAGTGTCTTGGGTCGGTAGGAATGCGTCTAGATGAGAGTTTCGGTCGATATGTTTAGTCTGCTTGGCATTAAAGAAACACGCCTTAAAAATTCCCTCGCGGTCGATAGCTCGCGCTAAAATCACCATGTTATTGACCGCGCTATAAAAGGGTTGGCTCAGGCTTTCATCGTACAAATTAAGATTTGAGTCTATCGACAAGTTACCTTCATGCCAATGAATGGCTAATCCTCCAACGATCGGGAATTTACTTAACCGGCTAACAGAGGCTAAGAATGCCTTGGCATTATCACCCATGCCTTGTAAGAAATTTTTGTAATAATTATCAAGCTGAACATCATCAATATCATCGAAGTCATGTAAATGAGCTTCTTCCTTTAAAAAAGAGCGCCGTGATGTATAAACTACCGATTCGAGCTCATCGACATATTGATGTAACCACACGGGTAACGAAGGAGTGCAAACGGTGGTTTTGGTGCTTGGTACCACGATATTCTTCATGTACTGCATATTAGACATAAAGTAGTCGCCAGCCTGATGCCTTAGCGCCATATCGTCACTGAGCATGTTGCCCAGCGTGACTGCAAACTCTTTTGGTAACCCTAGTGCTGTGGCAGGGATAACCTTCGAGCCAAAACGGCACGATTGCCCTGAGGCGAGTGCATATAGCGTTCCTGCTAAACCCTGTTCATCAAAGCGAACACTCGACAGCGCACCGTTTAATTGCTCGTCACCAATAAAATAGACATCACCTAAACGGGCATTACTATGTTGTAAGTCTGCTGACATTAGCTCCATCACATTCTGGTGATAAAATTGTCCGCGGCTATCGAGTTGCGCAAATACCGATGATCCCCAATCAATCAGCCCGATCGCTTTGGTTTCCGGGTTGAACACGATATTAGATGGTTTAATATCACCATGAATAATGACCTGTTGTCGGGTTCTAAGGTCGTTGAGTATATTCACCATCTGTGAGGCAATAGTCATAATAGTACTGGGCTCTAAGGGACCCATTTTTAATGAGTACTGCTCTAAATCCATTCCTATCGCACGTTCCATCGCCAGGATACGCTGTTTACCGATCTTGAAATAGCCAATGTGAGCCGGTACTAAGGGATGGCTAACTTGCTCAAGCATAAAGGCTTCTTCTTCAAGCCTATCTTGGACATGATCGGGGAGGGTGATCCGTGAAAACTTAAAAACATGTTGTTCATCACTCGGGGTACGCGCAGCAAAGGCAAAACCGTATGCCCCTTTGCCAACATAGGTGATGTCGCTATAACCTAGCTGTCCCAACTGTTCTTCACATAGCGCAATCCAGTCACGTAACTTTCTTGCATCGTTATGATTGAGCAAGTAAATGGATTGTTCTTGGGCAATATAAAACTGTTGTAAGTCGGGCTTGGGCATATTAAGTCATGGTAAAGGTTATTACGAATAGAATAGCCAAAGTAGTCGCAATGCGCAATTAATGGTAACCGTGAAGCATTTAGCGCGGTCAAAATAGTGTCAATGCGTAATGAATGGGGCATACTGAAGCAGGACAAGAAATCGTGAGCACTCGACTCAAAGGATGAACGTATTATTGAGGTAACTTGATTTATGCGACTCCAGCTACAAGACGACTATACTGTTCTAATAATAATACTATTAATCAGGAGATTTATTATGCTAAAGAAATACACTATTGCACTCGGATTAGCTTTATCTTTACCCCTATTTGCTCATGCGGCGGGCGATGCTGCATTAGGCAAAACAAAATCAATGATGTGTGCAGGTTGTCATGGTACAAACGGTATTGCTATCGCGCCAATCTACCCAAATTTGAAAGGGCAGCAAGCGATGTATATCGAGAGTTCACTTAAAGCCTTTAGAGCTAAAACGCGTACCGGTGGTCAATCCGTGATGATGTATGGCATGGCAGCTGCGTTATCAGATGATGATATTAAGAATTTAGCCGCTTATTACAGCGCATTAAAATAAACTGATTCTATGAAAAAGCCCAGTAACCAATTGGTTACTGGGCTTTTTATGTTCAAGATAAACTATCGAACTAGACTAAGCGTGCGTGCCCTTGTTGATAATTCGACTTTAGCTGCGCACAAATCGCATCTAATACATCATGACGAGAAATAATACCCAACATCTTATTATCCTTATCGACCACAGGATAAACTTTAGGCTTGTTTTGGGTCATTGTTTTTGCGACTTCAAGAATCGAATCGTCAGGACTGACGGTAAGTACATCACTACGCATTTTATCGGCGACTATAACATGAGACTCACCAAGGTAGGTGGCGTGAAGCATGCTAGCTAGACAGTCTTGTTCAGATAAAAAACCAATAACACGTTTTTCATCATCTAACACTGGCCCACCAATTTGTGGTTTTTTGAGAAATAATTCTACCGCAGCCTCGATTGTCATATTAGGGACAAAAGTAGCAGGATGGAGAACCATGTAGTCGGAAACTTTTTGTGATTTCATCGTGGAAACATTCTCTTCGTTGAGTACGTTAACTTTTAGCTTAGTCTGTTTTTTAACAAAATGCTCTAACTATTTTCACATATAGGCGGAATAAGTTATTACTTTTGTTTAAAAAATAATCGACACAAAAAAGGCCATTGAATATGATTCAACAGCCTTTTTTACTCGCGCGATAAATTACAATGCTTCGATTGTCGCTTGTTGCTCTTTTAACTTAGCAACGGTTGCTTCCATCTCAGCAAGCTTTTCACGCTCTTTCGCAATCACATCTTCAGGTGCTTTGCTTACAAAGCGCTCGTTAGATAGTTTGCCAGCAGTGCGGCTTAAGTCTTTACCAATCTTCTCTAATGCTTTGTTA
>Ga0105356_10000255_pt1 | contig 48077 bp, 41 predicted proteins | sample GOMGulsemesocosm_3_FD_83502 | JGI IMG/M metagenome (GOLD analysis project Ga0105356, IMG submission 83502) | Methane-oxidizing microbial communities from mesocosms in the Gulf of Mexico - GOM9D Gulf of Mexico | ecosystem: Environmental > Aquatic > Marine > Cold seeps | place: Gulf of Mexico...
GCTTTTTCCGACGGGCTTAGGTTAAACGTTGTCGCCGATGAGTGGCCGCCGTTTTCCACCGAATTTAGTGCAGACAAAGGTTTGTCTCTTGCAGTGATAAAAATGGCTTTGCAGCGGGCGGGTTACGAGGTTGAGACCAATGTCATTCCATATGCTAGAGCGTTGCAGGGTATTGAGCGGGGAACCTATGATGTTATTGGAAGCGCTTTTTACGACAAAAAAATGGAGGCATTTTTACACTACAGCGATTCCTACTATACAACAGCTATTCGTGTGATGAGGCAGCGGGGAAGTAATGTCACTTATGCGCAGTACGAGCATTTTAAACAGCACTCAATTGCTGTCGGCATCGGCTATCAGTACTCGCCACGTTTTGATGGTGATAAAACATTAAGGAAAGTAGCAGTTCCTACCATTTGGAATTGCTTGCAAATGCTGGCGGCCGGTAGAGTCGATATGGCGCTGGAAAGTGTAGACGTGGTCCGATATTTACTCAATACCCCAGCGGGCAAAGAGTTGGCGGGAAAGATTGAATTCATTGGTCCTCCAATGGGGGAAAGCAATATCTATATGGGGGTGTCCAAAACACGTGCTGATGCCCACGTTATTGTTGACAGTTTCAACGCGGCGCTGGCTACAATGCGAGCCGATGGCAGTTATGATCGGTTACTTGCGCAGCATATAAAGTAACTTATACTCACTGGCCTTATTGTTAATTGAATGTCATTCAGTGTCCGCTGACTTCCTGCCGTATAACCAATATAGCAAATCGGTGTTTGTTAACTCTTAGCTTAATGTCCACTCAGTTGTAGCGATGTCTAACGAGATATTAATATCTCGTTAGACTGGTTGGTTAATGTTCGGGTTTTCACTGCCGCTAATCACGCTACGGTAGCTATTGTTATAGGCATTTTAAGTCCTCAGACTGAACTAGAGGTCTAGCGCAAGATGGCGAATTTATTGGAGGCAATATTAGGGTCTTAAACCATTTAAATAAAGGCTAGAATGGTTGTCCGCAACCTCGCTTGGGCTGGCGTGGCCCTTGTCGGAATACCAGATAGGGAACCAGTTGAGTAGACCGCCGCGGATGTTTTCTGCGATGTAAATATTTACATTTCGAAAAATCCCCTCCTCGATTGCACATTGAATCTGATGCTGGTCCAGCGTTTTAAATGCCATGATTTCTTGATTTAGCCGGTCACGTCGCGCCCCCGAGAGGTGTGTCAGATTATGGTAGGCTGGAAAGGGACCCATATCGGATACATGTCGCTCAAACAGGGATCTTCGGACCAATATTTCGCGCTCGATATGGCTAAGATTTTTTACCTGCGATAGTGGTACTCGGTTAAATGCTAAGGCGCGCTCATAACATTGAAAAAGTAACTCTTCCTTGTTCTTAAAATAATGATAGAAAGCTCCTTTAGTGAGGTGCAGCTGTTCTACTATTTTATCGACGGAGGTGGCCTTCACGCCATCACGATTAAACGATTGCAGCGCTACGCGCAAAAAAAGCTGCATCTTTTGATGGGTAATGGCTTTTTTATCGAAGGGGTCAACGTCCTCCTGTTTTGGGTAGGGTTGCTCGAGTTTTGGGATCGTGGCAACAGCGCTTCGAGAGGTTGAGATACCATTGACGACAAGGTCGCAGATAGACTCTGTGATTTCCCCTCTGGAGTATGGCAGTTTGTCTGTGTACCAGTAGGACATCCACTCGACGATGCTCATAATGCCAATGCCGGTTAGGGCAGGGTTAGACCGGGCGATAGAGCCGTCTTTGATACCCTTAGTAACCATCTGCTGGCACAAAAATATATTATTCTTCTGCAAGTTCCGGATATGTTCGGCGTGCTCGGGCTTCAAGGCGCCCAGCTCTGCCAGAATCGCAGGTCTACTTTGCCCCTCTACCAGTAGACTTTGCAAGAAAGCGACAATATTTTCAATTCCCGATTGGCGTGCCTGGTTTGCCTTGTCAAGTTGCGCGCCGCGCAATTTGCAGGTACGCAAATAACACTGGTAGGCAAGATCTTCTTTGTTGGATACATAGTGATAGATGTTTCTTGGGGAGGTGTTAAGCGCAGTGGCAATTTCATCCATGCGCGTGCTTAGATAACCGTTGCGATTGAATAGTCGAGTGGCAACGGCTAACAGCTCATCGACTCGAGCCGCTCTCGATATTTTCGCTGCATTGTACTGCGTTAGAGCACTCGCTCCCTGTGCCAGAGGTTTTGGTTTTACGACGAGCATATAAACACCGCTAATTAACTCCAATTTAATTCAATGTTATAGATGGCGTATTTTCAATTGTTGCTACTGTAGACTAATTGACTATCAATCATTACTTGAAAAAAGACGTCCGTTTTTTTTCAAGTAAAAACAGTGCTGTCTTGTTGGCGAGTGTTGATAGCTCGCAACTTTTATTATAGTGAACGGCCACAAGTCATTGGAAAACAATAGGGCAATCAGTCCATAGTGCATTGTAATACGATATTCTCCAAGATGCTAAATTGCTTCCTGGGCATGACTTCGAAGCCTTGCTTAAACGAGGTCCTTCAAAATATTCATTGCGCAAAGCCCTGCGCTGGTCTCAATCAGCAGCATTATCTTTCCGTCGTTATCGCGGCGATCGATAAAGTTCTTAGTGATTGTTTGTGGTGTATGCTGTTGATTAATAGAGGGAATTTGTCTCCTATCTGGCTCAAATCTAGGCCGGTTAGCTAGTGCTAGTAGGGCGCGTTGTGTTGAAAGAGAAAGCGTTTCTCTGTTGCTCATTAGTTGAGCTTATACGGCCTGTACGGGTTGTGGCGGGCTCTTTCAAGGCGAGATAGTTGCCTTAAGCTAAGCTAAAAAAAGCCTCATAATCAACTCAATTGTAGCGGCCAGTAAAAATACTGTTATGACTTAGCCTGCAGCCGACAGGGCGCTTGCAATAATTACTGCAGCTCAATAACTGCGAAAAAGAGACTTGATGCTGTAGTCGTTGTTGCTGCAGTGTGAGCGGCGGCACTGGTAATTGAACGCTGCGAAGGTATGACGCTACAGTCGAGAGCCAGACTGATTTCACGGCTTATCCAGTGGCTCAGCAGCAATATTCCAGTGTTCTCAAAGTTTGAGTATCAACTATCGCAGTATCAACCAGCGTTTGCTTCGATATTAGTTCGTACGTTAACAAATGTGACGTTATTGTAATGATTTAGATATTGATGTCGAGGCCGATAAAGAGGTATATATAGAGTATGTTGTCATCCTCTGCGTTGTGGTTAGGCCGCTAACGCATTTGCGATGGGCAAACATGAGTAGTGGTGCTAGGACGGTACCAATTTTGAGAAAAACTTAATCAGGACGAGGTGGTACGGGTCCAAGGATGGGCTGCATTAAGGAGGAGACGGTGCCAGGACGGTATCTCAGTCTAAGGAGGGGCTTATTCAGGGTGAAGGGGTGCTAGAGGGTGCCAGGTCCAGGGATGGATCAATTATTTAGGATGCGGTGCCTTCGGGTGCCGGATTTAAGGGCATAGCTGTTCGCGGTTACTATTCACTGAATAGCGCTGGGTCCGCAGAGTGCATTACACTTTTATAGTGGCACTTTTTTTATAGTGGCACTATTCACCGTTGCAGCGGAATAGCAGCCGCAGCGCATTAGGTCGTTTCTAGCTGCGCCGACAGTCCTTCAATAGTGGTTTTATATCTATACTGTTTCCCCGCGATAATCACTCGATAACACACTTGATGAGCTTTTTTCGCTCAGTGCTGGCCAATCGGTAGCCATCCTGCGTAGGCTGTTTGAATGCCGTGTTTCCCGTGTTCCCGTTCGTTCCTGGGCAAACAGCTCTACTAAGCGCGTCGGGCTTTACTTTGCAAATTGCGCAATAAATCCTTACATTAGTTGTCTTTTACCATAACTGATGGGGTAATTAGGTGCACACCATACCGGAAATTGAGAACTTTCATGATCAAATGACAGCCTGGCGCCGTGACATTCACGCCCATCCGGAGCTGGCTTTTGACGAGCATCGTACTGCAAAATTTGTCGCTGACAAATTGCGTGAGTTTGGCTTGGAGGTTCACGAGGGCCTAGCGGGAACTGGGGTAGTTGGTACGTTGCAGCGAGGCGGCGGTAATCGGGCGATCGGGCTGCGGGCAGACTTAGACGCGCTGCCCATTGTCGAAGCAAATGATTTTGCCCACAAATCGACTAAGCTTGGGGTGATGCATGCCTGCGGCCACGACGGCCACACCTGCATGCTTTTGGGTGCGGCGAAATACTTGGCAGCCGAGCCTAACTTCGAAGGCACAGTGCATTTTATATTCCAGCCCGCCGAAGAAAACGAAGGTGGTGGGCGGGTGATGATAGAGGATGGGCTGTTTGAGTTATTTCCGGTCGACGCGGTCTATGGTATGCACAATATACCGGGTATCGCGGTCGGTCAATTTGCCATACGGCCTGGGCCGATGATGGCCGCTTTTGATGTTTTTAAAGTCACTGTGAACGGGCGTGGTTCCCACGCAGCAATGCCGCAGCACAGTATTGATCCGATAATTATTGGCACAAAAATCGTCGAGGCTTATCAAAATATCGTTAGTCGAATGGTCGATCCCCAGGTGCCGGTAGTGGTCAGCGTTACTCAATTTCACGGCGGAGACGCCTATAATGTTATTGCTGACACGGTAGAAATAAGCGGCTGTACCCGGTGTTTCTCCACGTCGATGCAGGATTTTCTGGAACAGCAATTACAAACCATCGCCGAAGGCATAGCCAGCGCCTATGGTGCCACGGTCAGCTTTGACTACCAGCGCCGCTACCCACCCACTGTCAATTCAGTTGTTGAGGCCGAGGCCGCGGCGCAAGCGGCTGTCGAAGTCGTGGGCCAACACAATGTGAACTTGAATCCGACGCCGGCGATGGGCTCGGAAGATTTTGCCTATATGTTACTGGAAAAGCCTGGTTCCTATATATGGATTGGCAATGGCAGGGGCGAAGGTAGTTGTATGGTGCACAATGCCGGCTACGACTTCAACGATGAGATACTGCCTATCGGTGCCAGCTATTGGGCGCGGCTGGTCGAATCGCAGCTACCGATAGTCGGCTAACACCGCAGCAATAAGTCGGCTGGCGGGAGGTTCCGGGTACCATTGAGTGAGCAGAGGCGTGCCTTACACAAACACTATTTTTTAATAATGATTTATCTTGGAGAAGTAATTAATGACTGATGTATATATTGTAGAGGCATGTCGCAGCGCTATAGGTAAGCGTGGTAAAGGTCTGGCGGGATTGAAACCGGCGGACCTGTTGGGTGCGGTGCAAATGGCTGCGTTGCAGCGCAGCGGCATCGCCCCGGAAAACATCGATCAAGTTATCGGTGGCTGTGTTTCTCAGGTAGGCGAGCAGACCTTTAATATTGCTAGGGTGGCCTGGCTGTCCCAGGGCTTACCGATCGACGTAGCAGCGACCACAGTGGACGCTCAGTGTGGTTCCAGTCAGCAGGCTACATCGATGGCCGCGAGTATGATAGCTGCCGGGATGGAAGACGTGGTGATGAGCTGCGGTATCGAGATGATGAGTCGGGTGCCGCTGGGTTCGGCATCGGCCGGAAACTCTCCCATGGGCGAGAGTTACGCCAAACACTTTCAGCCAACTAGCCAGTTTACCGGCGCGGCGATGATTGCCCAAGAGTACCAAATAACCCGGGCGGACACTGATCAGTTCGGTCTGGAAAGCCAGCAAAAAGCGATTCAGGCCTGGGAACAGGATCGTTTTAGTCGTGAAGTTGTCGCAATTGACGCGCCGATACTGAACGAGAAATTCGAGCCGACCGGAGAGTTCAAGCGCATCGATCGCGACGAGGGCCTGCGGGCAACAACGCTGGAGTCGCTGAGCTCTCTCAATGCGGTGCCCGGACAGGAGATACATACCGCGGGTAGTAGTTCACAAATTTCTGATGGCGCGGCGGCAATCATTATGGCCTCTGCGAAGGCCTGTAGTGACTACCAGTTAAAACCACGGGCCAGAATTGTCGCTACCACACTAGTCGGTGTAGATCCTGTCACCATGCTCAAGGGACCAATCCCAGCCACCCGCAAGGTGCTGCAGCGGGCCGGGCTGAGTGTTGCTGATATTGATATCTTCGAGGTCAATGAGGCCTTCGCTTCAGTGGTGCTGGGCTGGCAGCGAGAGCTGGCCATCGACCCAGCCAAGGTCAACGTCAATGGCGGTGCTATAGCGCTGGGTCACCCCACCGGCAGCACCGGTGCCCGTCTTATAACAACAGCGCTGCACGAGTTGGAGAGAACAAAAGGTAAGTACGCCTTGATTGCAATGTGTTGTGGTGGCGGTTTAGGTACCGGCACTATTATAGAGCGCCTAGACTGACCTGTTACACCGCTGCTGCTGTAACAGTTGCCGGGTGACGTTTTTGTGCGGTGTAGCTAAGCCTGTTCGACAGGGCTTAGCTGTCTTCAACACGAACAGCCAATACATCGCAGGAAGCACCGTGTAACACGCCGTTGGCAGTGGAGCCAAGTATTAGTGCTAGGCCGTGACGGCCGTGGCTGCCGACAATGATAAGCTCGGCGCCAAGTTCGTTGGCGGTACTGTGTATCTCACTTTCCGGGCGGCCAATGACAATATGTTGCTGTTCAAGAGGTATTGCGTATTTTGAGGCAAAAGCGGTCAGTTGAGACTTAGCTTGTTTTTGAATTTCGTCCTGGATACCTGAAAAATCCATCGGAATGTCGCCGCCATAGGCAAAGCTCAAGGGCTCAATAACGTGAATAATATGCAGTGTCGCATTGTTAGTCGCCGCCAGAGACTGGGCTTTAGCAGCTACTTGCACGGCTTCGTCAGACAGATCGATCGCTAATAATATAGTGTGGTAATCACTCATTGTAAAACCTCAGGATGGCTATCTTTATTGCTAATTAAGGTATAATTTCGGGTTAAAGTCCACTATTAAAGTACAAAATAGTGCGATAACGGCATTTGCCATAATTGAGGTCAGTTACTTTGAATTATCTTATTATTTTGTTTGTGGTCGCCGTCGCAATAGGGCCTATCTTTTGGATGATGCCCAGTCCCAGGCAAAAGCGACAGGCGACATTGCGAGATTATGCCATGTCGCTGGGCTTTCAGATGAAGGTCTGTGACTTGCCGCAAAGTCACCGGTCCAAGGTGCGAAAAGAACAGTTGCAAGAGGGTATTGTGTATCGGCTGATGGTAAAGCCACGGGGAGGGAGGGCGACCCTAGGTCATACCGACCCAGGTAACTACATGTTGTGTCAGCGGGAAAATGACGAGCAAACGGACAACTGTTTAACGCAGTTGCGAGAGACGCTCAATCTACTGCCGGAACACATCATAGCGTTGGAGTACAACAGGTTGTGGCTGGGTGTTTATTGGCAAGAGCGCGGCACAGAGCAGGATATTGACCTAATAAAGGCGCAACTAGTGCTGCTCGACGATCGATTGCACCAAGAGCAATTGCAAGAGATCCCCTCTGGCTACCAAACCGTCACCCCAAGGCAATAGTAATCTAACGAGGAAAAACAGCTATGGCTGAGCTAAAACCCGGTGTCTACCGGCATTACAAAGGTAACCGCTACGAAGTGATTGACGTCGCTCGCCATTCGGAGACCGAGCAGTCGTTGGTGGTCTACCGTACCCTGTACGGCGATTACGATTTGTGGGTGAGGCCGCTGGACATGTTTGTGGAAAGCGTGATCGTTGAAGGCAAGGCCGTGCCTCGCTTTCGGTTGGAGGAATAAATGGCCAAGAGTACAACAATCGCCACTCGAGCACGGTGACTAGCTTGCACAAATCGAGGAACTGTAGAAATTAGTTTGCTTTTCAGTGCTGGCTATAAATTGAACGTTTGTAACCGTCTCGATGAAAAAATAAAGGAAAAAGTCCTGTTTTATCAGTGGTTTAGAGGTGTTTGTAGGGGCCATGCTGCCAAGCTCAGCAACGACCGCTGCACAGAAAAAGATGAAAAAATAGGTAGACTGACTTGACCGGTGAAGCAACAGGTCTTATATATGTCGCCTGAATGCCGCCAGATTTTAGCGTGGCGGTATCGAATCTAATTGTTTAAAAGGGTAGAAATGGGAAAGTCACTGGTCATTGTCGAGTCACCAGCGAAAGCTAAGACGATCAATAAGTATCTTGGTTCGGACTATATTGTTAAGTCCAGTATTGGTCATATCCGTGATTTGCCCACTGCCGGCAGTACCAAGGCTGACCCGAAAGAAAGAGCTGCCGCCGCTGCCGCGACCCGCAAGTTATCGCCGGAGAAAAAGGTTGCCTTTAAAAAGAAAAAAGCCCAAACCCAGCTAATTAAACGTATGGGCATAGACCCCGGAAATGACTGGTTGGCGCAATATGAAATTTTGCCGGGCAAAGAGAAAGTCGTCAACGAACTGCGAGCATTGGCCGAAGATGCCGATACTATCTATCTGGCGACGGATTTGGACCGCGAGGGAGAGGCCATTGCCTGGCACCTGAAGGAGGCTATTGGCGGTGATGAGAGCCGCTACCGACGGGTTGTTTTTAACGAGATCACTAAAAAGGCAATAACGGAGGCCTTTGATGCCCCGGGAGCCTTGGATTTATGCCGGGTCAATGCGCAGCAGGCCCGTCGGTTCTTGGATCGGGTTGTCGGTTATATGGTGTCTCCGCTGCTGTGGTCTAAGGTGGCCCGAGGGCTCTCTGCAGGTCGTGTCCAGTCGGTGGCGACTCGACTGGTGGTTGAGCGCGAGAGAGAAATTCGCGCCTTCGAGCCGGAGGAGTTTTGGCAGCTATTTGCCGATGTAACTACCCAGGCTGGTAATCTTCACCTCGAGGTGAAGCGTCATAACGGTGAGAATTTCCGCCCCAATACTGAGCAGCAAAGCGAAGAACTGGTGGCACAGCTGGCACAGCAAAGCTTTGTAGTCAGTAAGCGCGACGACAAGCCTACCCAATCAAAACCCTCGGCCCCTTTTATTACCTCGACGCTGCAGCAGGCGGCCAGCACCCGTCTGGGTTATGGCGTTAAGAAAACCATGATGATGGCCCAGCGGCTCTATGAGGCGGGTTATATTACCTATATGCGGACAGACTCGACTAACTTAAGTGCCGACGCGGTATCCGCCTGCCGGGATTTTATTGGTAGTAGCTACGGTGAAAGCTATCTGCCGGACAGTCCTATTAGTTATTCCAGTAAAGAGGGGGCTCAGGAGGCCCACGAGGCGATACGCCCTTCGGAAGTGACTATAAAACCCACCCAGCTGCAAAAGATGGAGCGAGACGCCGAGCGGCTCTACGAGCTAATCTGGCGACAGTTTGTTGCCTGTCAGATGGTGCCGGCAAAATTCACCAGTAGTAGCATCGTAGTAGCCGCCGGTAATTTTGAATTGCGAACCCGGGGCCGGGTGATGCGCTTCGACGGCTTTATGAAAGTATTACCGCCGCAGGTGAAAAAAGAGGAAGACGTCATACTACCGGACGTGAAGGTTGACGACGAACTGAAATTGCAGCAGCTTATTCCCAGTCAGCATTTTACCAAGCCGTCACCGCGTTTCAGCGAGGCCAGCTTGGTCAAAGAGTTGGAAAAACAGGGCATCGGCCGGCCGTCTACCTACGCAGCGATTATTTCGACCATTCAGGATCGCGGATATGTGCGGGTCGAAAATCGACGATTTTATTCTGAAAAAATGGGTGATGTAGTCACAGAGCGGCTAGTAGAGAGCTTTGACGATTTACTGGATTACAGCTTTACCGCAAAAATGGAAGAGTCGTTGGACGACGTCGCTGAAGATCGGCTGTCCTGGAAAACCCTGCTCAACGATTTTTACGGTGCCTTTCAGACACAGCTCGAAGCGGCTGGCGCCGACGAGGGCGGCATGCGTGAAAATCATCCAACCGAGGTGGATATAGACTGCCCCAAGTGCAGTAGAAAAATGCAGGTTCGAACTGCGACAACAGGCGTGTTTTTGGGCTGTTCAGGCTATGCGTTACCGCCAAAGGAGCGTTGTAAGAGTACTATTAACCTGGTCAGGGGTGACGAGGTGGTCAGTGCCGATGACGATGACGAGGGCGAGTCTCGCTTGCTGATTGCCAAACATCGCTGTGGTCTTTGCAATACCGCGATGGACAGCTATTTAATTGACGAGTCCAGAAAGTTGCATGTCTGTGGCAATAATCCGGACTGTAGTGGTTTCGAGGTGGAGGCTGGTGCCTTTAAGATAAAGGGTTACGAGGGGCCCGTGTTGGACTGCGATAAGTGTGGCGCACAGATGCAATTGAAGTCTGGTCGCTTTGGTAAATATTTTGGCTGTACCGCCGAGGAATGTAAGAATACCCGCAAGTTATTGCGTAATGGCGAAGCAGCGCCACCAAAAATGGATCCTGTACCCATGCCCGAACTGGCGTGCCTCAAGGTAGACGATCACTACGTACTGCGCGATGGCGCCGCCGGCATGTTCCTTGCTGCCAGCAATTTCCCCAAGAACCGGGAGACCCGGGCGCCATTAGTGGAGGAGATCTTGCCGCACCGCGAGGCCATTGACCCAAAATACAGTTTTTTGTTTGCGGCGCCGACCGAGGACCTCGAGGGAAACAAGGCGATCATTCGCTACAGCCGTAAAACCAAAGAGCAGTATGTACAATCGGAAATTGACGGTAAGCCCTCGGGCTGGAAGGCCTATTACAGCTCAGGTAAGTGGCAGGTAGAGGTGCCGCCAGTGAAAAAGGCCGCTGTTAAGAAGAAGGCCGCGCCGAAAAAGAAGGCCGTGGTAAAGAAGAAGGCTGCTCCGAAAAAGAAGGTCGCGGTAAAGAAGAGCTCTTAGCCGTAGATCTATGCCGGCTGCAACGCGATGCTGCCGTTGCTGTACGTGGCCGCGGGCCCTGTGCTAAGTATGCCATGCGCAATTGCCTAGCAACGCGCTTGTGGGCCCTGGGGGCTAGCTGTTAAGATGGCCACAAATCACATTGAGAGCAGGTATTGTTGTGGCAGCGTCATTTCTAGAAATTGTTGAACTTGAAGGGGGCGAAATAGTCCTGCAGCGCGCTGACGATGAAGGTGAACCTCTGGTGAGCATTACTTTTTCAGAGGAGACCAAAGCATTTATCGACGATGCTAGGCTAGAGGTGGCGAAAATAATGATCCAGGCAGGTATTCAGGCGGCGGCACATATAAGTGGTGCAGAGACTGGCGACGACTCGGTCTCGGCTGAAGATGGCGCTAGTAGTATTAGTCGAATAGTTCACTAGAGCTGCGCCGACTGCCGCGACCGTAACAGCTAAACCTCAGGCGGCAGTCAAACCGTGCCTTTATCGTCTCACAACACCCACACTAAGCCCCTCTATGGAAAACTCCTGTGATCGTAAGTCGACCTCAATAGGGGAGTAATCCTGGTTTTCAGGCATTAACAGCAGTTGATATTTACTGCGGGTCTTTTTCAGGCGTTTGACCGTTACTTCGTCGTCAACCCTGGCAATAACAATGTCACCATTCTCGGCCTGGCTTGTTTTGTGCACGGCCAAAAGGTCATTCTCAAAAATACCTATGTCAATCATACTGTCACCCCGTACCCGTAAAAAATAGTCCGCGGCGGGGGAGAAAAATGATGAGGGTATCTCACAGTAGTCTTCGATATGCTCCTGGGCTAGTATTGGATTGCCCGCGGCAACTTGGCCGACGATGGGGATGCCCTTCAGCTCAGGTTCAGTAACACGAATACCTCTGGAGGCGCCTGCAATCATTTCAATAGCACCCTTTCGAGCCAGTGCCTTTAAGTGTTCCTCGGCAGCATTGGCCGACTTAAAGCCGAGTTCACGGGCAATGTCAGCACGGGTAGGCGGAAAACCAGTTTCTTCGATATGGGCTTTGATCAGGGCCAGTACTTCCGCTTGACGTTGAGTGAGCTTCGACATTACTTCGATATCCTTTTTTATAAGAAGGGGTTTATTACCCCGATCGATTCGAACGTTGTTTGGGACAGTGGTGCCACCAATAGATTACCTGGCCGCAGTTAACTCGGGGTCAATCGCTAGCCCATATGTGCCGGTGGCGGCAATGTCGGTAATACTACTTTCTGGGTTTATATACAGTACATGTAAGTATATACAGTATTTTGATGGCTGCAAGGCCTTGAGGGGATTATTTATAGGCTGGCAGTCTGGAGTTAATTGCGGCGAGGTGCAGGGCATTCGGTATGGCGCAGTAGCAGTACATTGTTGCATGGCGTGCTGTGCTGGTAGACGGCAATACAGTGGCCGCTAAATTTTTTCCGTGGTAGCGATACTCAATCGAGATCGTCTAGCACGCCATTGACAATATCGGTTTCGATCAATGTCAGTGGGCTATTCCAAGCCTCGGGTCTAATCGCTGCATCGGTGTCCATGGCATCTTCGCTGTTCATCTCGAAGGCATTGCTCCAGTTTTCCGGTTCCTCAACCTCTTCCAGTGATAATTCGCTCCAAACTTCACTATCGTATTCGCCGAGTTCACCGTCGATATGTTGTGTTTCAATAGTTTGTGCGACACTGTCTAAGGCCACCACTTCAAAGATGATGCCCTGTTGCCGCTCGCGGTACCAGCCGCCGACTCTGGGGATTGTTCGATTCATAGGAGTTCTCCGAATTAAGACCCTGTGCACTGATTAAATACCATGTTGTCGATCGCTGTCCAGAGGCTTGCACGCTGGCTCGATTTGGCTGTTCTGCCACTGCTTTTCACTGTAGGGGTAAAATCTGTAGCTATTCAATAGCTTGGACACTGGTCGGCACTAACAAGCTTTTTATAGAGCGTTTTTTAGATACATTGTGTATATTGACAGTGATTGTAAATGAAGATTTATACTAACAAAATCGTTACAGGTTCCGTTAGTTGATAGCGGGGCCCATGAGATTCACGATAACAGGCAAGGTGGCACTATTATGGATTCAACAGAGATTGGCGGTCAGTGGTTGGGTTTGACCTTGCATGAGTTCCCCTGGTTGTGGAATGTCTTCGCCATCATTTTGGCGACACTATTGGCGAGTTATGTCGTGCGTCTACTGTTTAAAAAGCTGGCGATACAGCTAAAAAGAACGGTTAATTTGTGGGACGACGCGCTGTTGGAATCAGCTCAGCGGCCGGCCTTTTTTGGCGTTTGGCTGCTGGGGTTTAGCTGGGTTATAGAAATATTGGTTGAGCAGTCTGAGGCGGCCATTTTTACCGCTGTCGCCCCAGCGCGGCAGTTGTTGGTGGTGGCGCTACTGTGCTGGTTTGCTATTCGCTTTATTCGGCAGGTAGAGCAAAAGTTGATTTCGGCAGAATACAATGACGAGCCAATGGATGCGACTACGGTGTTGGCGCTGGGTAAGCTAGTGCGTATGGCTATCATCATGACGGCCTCGCTGGTGGTGTTGCAAACCATGGGGTACAGCATATCGGGGGTGTTGGCTTTTGGCGGAGTCGGCGGCATTGCTGTGGGTTTTGCGGCAAAGGACTTGCTCTCTAATTTTTTTGGCGGTTTGATGGTTTATCTGGATCGTCCTTTTGCTGTCGGTGACTGGATTCGGTCGCCGGATCAGGAGATAGAGGGTACTGTCGAGCATATCGGTTGGCGTCAAACGTGTATCCGAACCTTTGACAAAAGGCCACTGTATATCCCCAATGCGACCTTTAGTCATATTTCGGTGGAAAATCCGTCGCGGATGAAAAATCGGCGAATCTACGAAACTATCGGCCTACGCTACGATGACGCCAGCAAGGTAGAGCCTATCGTGGTCGCGGTCAAAGCCATGTTGCAGCAACACCCAGACATCGATCAAAGCCAAACGCTTATGGTCAATTTCAATGCGTTTTCCGACTCCTCGCTGGACTTCTTTGTCTACACGTTTACCCGTACCACTGACTGGATTAAGTACCATCAGATCAAGCAGCAGGTGCTGTTATCGATACTGGCGATCATTGCAGAGCAGGGGGCTGATATTGCCTATCCAACCTCTACCCTAAACATTCCCAATGAAATTATGTTGGGTAAATAGTGTCAGCGGAGCAACAAACCATGCAAAGTGAAACCACAGCTGTCGGTATTATCGGTGGCACTGGACTAAATAGTTTTGCCCAGGGGGTGCACCAGGGCCAGGTCGGCACGCCCTTTGGGGACGCCTCTGCGGCGCTGGTGCGCAGCGAAGTGCATAGCGGCTCGGTGTTGTTTTTAGCCCGTCATGGTAGCCCCCACAAGCTGGCGCCAGACCAGATTAATTATCGAGCCAATATGTGGGCGCTAAAAAATCAGGGGGTAGAGCGGGTTCTTGCGGTCAATGCGGTCGGCGGTATTCGCAGTGATCTGCCCGCGGGCGTCTTGGTTATCCCCGACCAGCTTATCGATTACAGCTACGGCCGTCGGCACAGCTATTTCGACGGCCAGGACTATCCGGGCTTTGACAGTAGTTTGCAGCATGTCGATTTCACTTTTCCCTATAGCGCCAAGCTGCGTGAAGCGTTACTACGCAGCGCCACTGACTGTCAGTTGACGGTGGCCGACGGCGGTGTCTACGCTGCGGTGCAGGGGCCGCGGCTGGAAACGGCGGCGGAAATAGACCGTCTCGAACGCGATGGCTGTGACATGGTGGGTATGACTGGTATGCCTGAGGCGGCCCTGGCCAGAGAGTTGGGTATGGACTACGCCAGTATTTGCCTGGTGGTTAATCCCGCCGCGGGGCGTAGCCAGGAGCTCATTACCATGGAGCAAATACACTCGGTTATCGATAAGGGGATGGTACAGGTACGGCAGTTGCTCGATGAAGTGCTGAGGGTATTGTAGCGGTATTGGCTACAGTGCCTATTCCTGTGCTTGTTGCGATAAGGTATGTTGCCGAGTGGAACTATCCTCGCTGTCGGCCGCTGGCTCCGGCGGCTCATAGGGCGTGATCTGCACCAGTAGGGCCATCGAAGGGTGGTCGATATAGTGCAATTCACCACTGCGCATTCTGCGTTTTTGTCGCATCACTGCGATATCCTCTATGGTGTAGTGTTGATCTAATCGGGCATCGACGGTTGCCGCCTCGTCGCTCTGGCCGTCAATCGAAGGCGGTCTCGGTGGCAGTCGGTGCCGGGGAAATGTCTTCAGGCCACCGCTATTGCTAAAGATGCTGAGCCACAGGTCGGTTTCTACATGTAAATAGCGATCGACGGCGACGGTAACGGTACCTTCCAATTCAAAATGGCTACCGAAGCGGTCGCCGCCATTAATCACAAGGCTCTGGGCCCTGTCGCGACTCTCCAATTGCTGGCGCCAGACGCTATGGAACAGGGGTCTGAAATCAGCTTGCCGGTTAATTCTTCTGGCGGCATTGGCTAATTCCCGTTGCTGCCTTGGCAGTAGTTTAAAAGCCTGTGGAGCACGCTGATGGGGTGGGTTGACGGTGGGGGAGAGCTGGGCCTGCTGCTGCAGTACTGTCGGCAATGTAGGAGTAGGGGAGTCAGTCGCAATCAGCTGGCGGCTATTGCTCGGATAGTGCAAGCGTGGGTGCTGCTGCCACTGTTCGTTGTCTCTGGCCGCCGGGTCGTTATTGGCGTAGATAAGCAGTTCAATTTGATACCACTGGCGCTCCTCTTGATCATTACCGTCTTGGGCTAGGCTCAGCTGTGGCACTAGCGCGATAAGTATGAGCTGAATGGTGAGTAGCGAGCGTAATATCATGGCAAAATTTCAGTTGAGTTGCTGTGGCGATAGTGTATCGATAAGAAGGTCGACAAATTCGAAGCGGCTCTCCACATCTTCGAGTTCCTCACTAAAGCGCAGGGTGGTGGCGCCGGCCAGCTGATAGGTCGCTGGCTGTGTTTGTACCAATTTCACCAGGGCAATAGGTTCAACCTGGGTTTGATCGGAAAACTCCAATCTGCCGCCGGTCGCAGAGGCCTCAACTTTGGCTATGCCCACAGACTGCGCACGTAATTTTAACGCGGTGGCCCGGAACAGGTTTTTCACTGGGTTGGGTAGCAGGCCAAAACGGTCGATCATCTCTACTTGCAATTCCCGCAAGTCGCTATCGTTTTCAGCATTGGCAATACGCTTGTAGAGAATAAGCCGGGAGTGTACATCGGGCAGATAGTCATCGGGTATAAGTGCTGGCAGTCGCATATTGACTTCACTGGCAGGGTTAAACGCGGTATCAAAGTTAACTTCACCGCCGCTCTTAATGGCACTGACCGCTTTTTCTAGCATATCCATATACAGGGTGTAGCCGATGCTGTGAATCTGCCCGCTCTGGTCGTCTCCCAGTAGTTCTCCCGCGCCGCGTATCTCCAAGTCGTGGGTGGCTAGAGTAAAGCCAGCACCCAGATCTTCCGCCTGGCTTATCGCCTCCAGGCGTTTGGCGGCATCGGTAGTCATGTTCTTTTCCCCCGGTGTTAGCAGGTAGGCGTAGGCTTGGTGGTGAGAGCGTCCGACCCGTCCGCGCAGCTGGTGTAGCTGCGCCAGGCCAAATTTGTCGGCCCGGTCGATAATAATGGTATTGGCGCTGGGCACATCAATACCGGTCTCGATAATGGTGGAGCACATCAGGATATTAAAGCGCTTGTGGTAAAAGTCGGCCATCACCTGTTCTAATTCTCGCTCTCGCAGTTGGCCGTGACCGATGCCAATGCGGGCCTCGGGTATCAGTTCTTGTAGCTCTCTGGCGGCCTGCTCGATGGTTTTAACCTCGTTGTGCAGATAGTAAATTTGTCCACCACGTAAAATCTCCCGCAGCACAGCCTCTTTGATCACGCCTTTGTCCCACTGCCTGACAAAGGTTTTAACCGACAGCCGTCGAGCAGGGGGCGTGGCAATAATAGACAGGTCGCGCATGCCAGACATGGCCATATTGAGGGTGCGGGGAATGGGGGTTGCGGTTAGCGTTAGAATATCTACCTCGGCGCGCAGGGATTTTAATACCTCTTTTTGCCTTACGCCAAAGCGGTGTTCCTCGTCGATAATCACCAGCCCCAGCTCTTTGTACTTCACATCTTTTTGCAATAGCTTGTGGGTGCCGATCAGAATGTCGACTCGACCGGCGACGGTCTGTTCCAGTACTTGTTTTTGTTCCTTGGCGCTTTTAAAGCGCGATAATACCTCCACAGTGACCGGCCAGTCGGCGAAGCGATCTTTAAAGGATTCGTAGTGTTGTTGGGCCAGCAGCGTGGTGGGCACCAAAATGGCGACCTGCTTGGAGTTGTGCACGGCGACAAAGGCCGCCCGCATCGCCACCTCGGTCTTACCAAAGCCGACGTCACCACAGACCAGGCGGTCAGTGGCAGTCGGTGCGGATAGGTCTGCCAGCACGGCCTCGATAGCGGTTTGCTGATCCGGGGTTTCCTCGAAGGGAAAGGCGGCGGCAAAACGTTGGTAGGACTGTTCGGGGTGTTCGAGTTTTTGCCCGGGTCGGGCCGCTCGGCGGGCGTAAATATCGAGTAACTCGGCGGCCACGTCGCGAATTTTCTCGGCGGCCTTGCGCTTCGCTTTGCTCCACTGTTCGGTGCCTAGGCGGTGTAGTGGTGCATTGTCTTCGCTGGAGCCACTGTAGCGGCTAATTAAGTGCAGTGATGCCACCGGAACGTACAATTTGGCACCGTCGGCGTATTCCAGACACAGAAATTCGGTGTCCTGCTGATCGGTAGAGATCTCCTGCAGGCCTCGGTAGCGGCCGACACCGTGATCCAGGTGTACAACTGGCGAGCCGATTTGCAGTTCGGTCAGGTTCTTGACCACTGCATCGCTAGTGTCCTTGGCTCTGCGCCGGCGCCGGCTCTGCATTACACGCTGTCCAAACAGCTGCGGCTCGGCGATCACGTGCACTTTATCGCCGATGCTCAGCCCCGCCTCAATCGGCGCCACGGTAATGGCAACGGTACATTCGCCGGAAATAAATTGCTGCCAGCTATCGACCGCGGTGGGCCGAATACCCTGGCGCAGCAGTAGGTCTGACAAGCTCTCGCGGCGACCGGCAGACTCGGCGCAAAATAGCAGCCGGGTACCGGGCTTGTTCAGCAGTGCTGCGGCGTCGGCCAGGGGTTGTTCCGACTTGCTGTCGATGGTCAAGAAAGGCGGCGGACTGGCGTCAAAATTACTATTGCCCGCTTTTTCTTCCAGTGGGTCCTGGTGTACCACTATGCGCGGAAATTGTTTAAAGGCGGAAAAAACTTGGTCCGAGGGGATAAATAGCTGCTGTGGGGGTAATAGTGGTCGCCGACTGTCGATATTGCGCTCTTCGAAGCGGCGGTGTAAATCGCGCCAAAACTGGTCCGCGGCAGCCTCTAGCCCCTCGGTGCTAATGATTTGGCACTGCGCCGGTAGGTAGTCAAACAAGGTGCTGGTCTTTTCAAAAAACAGCGGCAGGTAATATTCGATGCCGGCGGGGGCGATGCCCTGGCTGACATCTTGATAGAGCGGGCTGAGACGGTGGTCAACATTAAAATGCTGGTGCCACTGGTTGCGAAACAGGGCAATGCCCGCTTGGTCTAGGGGGAATTCCTTACCTGGTAACAGGCTTATTTCGTTGATCTGACTGACGGTGCGCTGTGATTCGGGGTCGAACGTGCGCAGCGTGTCGACTTCGTCATCTAATAAATCCACCCGGAAGGGCAGTTTGCTGCCCATTGGATAAATATCCATGATCGAACCGCGCATAGCAAATTCGCCGTGTTCATACACGGTGGTTACGCAGCGGTAACCATTGCCTTCCAGTTGCAAGCGCATGGCATCGACATCAAATTGTTGGCCGACCTCTATCGCTAGGCTGTGGGCCTGTAAATACTGTTTGGGCAGCAGTCGGTGCATCAGCGTAGAAACCGGTACTACCAAAATCCCCTCTTTGAGCTGTGAAAGCTGGTGCAAGGTGGTCAATCGGTCAGATATGATGTCTTGGTGCGGGGAGAAGTTGTCGTAGGGCAAGGTCTCCCAGTCGGGGAAGTGCAGCACTTCGAGCGCACTGCCATAAAACGTTAATTCCTGCTCCAGGCGCAGGGCGCTGGCGGTATCGTTGCAGACCACAACAGTCAGTTGCTTGGCAGCGGCCGCTGCATTGGCGATAGCGAGGCTGGTAGCGCTTCCGTACAGGGCGCCCCAGCGTTGGCGGTCGCCCGCGGTGCGTTGGATTTCGGGGTTTAAAATTGAAAGCGTCATTGCTGCCTGATTCGTAACGGGGAGGTTAGTTTTTATGGGTATTGGGTCGTAGTAGCGCGGCGACTATTGTAGCTCGGCTTACCGTGTTTTACACCAGCTAAAAGCCCTGCGTTAGATATTGTCACAACGCTAACGGCTAAGCCAGAGTTCAGGTTGCGGGAAATTTTGTGCAGTCGAGGTCGATAAAAGTGGCCAAAAGTATCTAAAAGTAGGCAGCATTGGTTGAAGTTATTGGGCTGAATGAACATAATACGCGCTCTTTTGACAAGCCCATTTTATTAGGTACCCAACAGTGAATATTGATAGCCGTACACGTGAACGCCCGGACGATTATTTTGCCGATTGGAAAGAGCGGGAAGCACTGGCCGAGGCGATGATCCCCCTGGTCGGAAAGCTCTACCGCAATAGCGTCAAGACCTATATCTACGGACAAAATCTGGTTAATCTGTCTGTGCTGGAAATCATGCAAGCCCATCGTGCGGTGCGTCAGGTTCAGGAAAATGAGTTGTCGGTATTTGAGACCTACCCGGTCATTGAAGTGCTGTCCAAACTTGATTTGGGCATTGCGCATATCGACGCGGGGCGTATTGCAGCGTTGTACGACGAGGGTCCAAAGGGGCAGGGTATCGACATCGACAGTTTCGTACGCGAGCAGGTGGCGGAGTTAATTGGCGATACCACACCGGCACCAGAACCTCGGGATGTGGTGTTATACGGCTTTGGCCGCATCGGTCGGCTGATGGCCAGGCTGCTAATCGAAAAAACCGGCGGCGGCGATAATATGCGGCTGCGAGCCATCGTGGTGCGCCAGGGCGGCGCCGAAAACGATCTGGTGAAACGCGCCAGTTTGCTGCGTCGTGATTCCGTGCATGGTCCTTTTAAGGGCACCATCCGGGTCGATGAGGAGCATAACTCTTTTGTCGCCAATGGCAATGAGATTAAAGTCATTTACGCCGCTGCTCCCGAGGACGTCGACTACACCGATTACGGGATTAAAGATGCCATTGTTATCGACAACACCGGTATGTTTAAAGGTGAGGAGGGTTTGGCCCGTCATCTGCGCCCCGGCGCCAGTAAAGTTATACTGACCGCCCCGGGCAATGATGTGCCGAATATCGTATATGGTGTCAACAGTGACCTGATTAAGCCCTCGGACAAAATTATCTCGGCCGCTAGCTGTACCACCAATGCCATCGTGCCGCCGTTAAAAGCGATGCACGATGGGTTTGGTATTGTTTCCGGCCATATCGAAACGGTGCACGCTTACACCAACGATCAAAATCTGACTGACAACTACCATAAGGCCGACCGTCGTGGTCGCAGCGCGCCGCTCAATATGGTATTGACTTCTACCGGGGCGGCCAAGGCGGTGTCCAAGGTATTACCGGTGTTAAAAGGTCGTCTTACCGGCAATGCGATTCGAGTGCCCACACCCAATGTGTCTATGGCCATATTGAAATTGGAGTTGGAGCGGGAAACCACGGTAGATGAGGTCAACGACTATATGCGCGAAGTGGCATTGTACTCGCCACTGCGCAAGCAGATCGACTTCTCTAACTCGCCTGAAGTTGTCTCCAGTGATTTTGTCGGCTCCCGCCACGCATGTATTTTTGATGCGGTTGCCACCATCGTCAACGGCAATCAGGTTGTTATATATTGCTGGTACGACAATGAGTTTGGTTACAGTTGTCAGGTGCATCGGGTGTTGGAGCAGATGGCGGGCGTCAATTACCGAGTTTTCCCTAAAGAGGGCTAAACTATTTACTCGCTGTGTTAGCCCGGCTTTGGGGGCGGGCAATGCTGCGGGTAAAAACGCTCAAATCCCGTCAGCGGGTTTGTCTATCGGTCCCCCGTAATTCCATTAATTGCCTTGCATATCAGACAAATACGGACAGTACCTATGGCAATTATAGGCTGACATCTTTATACTTGCGCCTGATTTTGGGGGTGCTTGGTCAGTTCGACTGATCGGCGGGCCGTGAGAGGTCGGAACATAGACGTCGTTACCGAAACGACAGTCAGACCCGTTGCCCATTTATCATCCATTTTTTACCATTTATCGAGAGTCAGGCATACCTATGATTAAGATCAATCGTGGTTTGGATTTGCCTATTGCCGGTGCGCCACAACAACTCATTAGCAAGGGGCCTAAAGTCAGGTCTGCAGCACTAGTGGGCTTTGACTATGTCGGCATGAAGCCAACTATGGAAGTGCGTGAAGGGGATAGAGTCAAAACCGGCCAGGTCATTTTTACTGATAAAAAGACCGAGGGTGTAAAGTTTACCTCGCCCGCTACCGGCGTTGTTAGCGCTATCAATCGCGGCGACAAACGGGTTTTTCAGTCCATCGTTATCGACTTAGAGCAGGATGAATTCGAGACCTTTGCCCGCTATCAAGATCTTGCCGCGGTCACCCGGCAGCAGGCGATAGACAATCTGCTCGACTCGGGACTGTGGACGGCGCTGCGAGCGCGGCCCTACAGCCGCATACCCGCTCCCGCATCGAAGGCCGAGGCCATTTTTGTCAATGCCATGGACACTCACCCGCTAGCTGCGGACCCCGCAGTTGTTATCGCCAGTCAGAGTCAGGCCTTTACTGACGGTCTGGGTATTTTGCAAAAATTAACCGATGGCACCGTCTTTGTGGCCAAGGCCCCCGGCGCAGACATTGCCAGTGGTAGTGCTCAAGTCGAAGAATTTTCCGGCCCACACCCCGCCGGCTTGGCTGGTACCCATATCCATTTTTTACACCCGGTTAGTTCTAACAAAGTTGTTTGGACCATTGGTTATCAAGATGTTATCGCCATCGGGAAACTGTTTGTCGAGGGCGCCTTGTACGTCGACCGGGTCATCGCTCTGGCCGGCCCCCAGGTGGAAGAGCCCATGCTTGTCACCACCCGTATCGGCGCCAACCTGCAGGAATTGACCGCGGGCAAGATGTCTGCGGGTAACAATCGTATTATCTCCGGTTCCGTATTGGGCGGTCGTACCGCCAGCGGCGTGGTGTCCTACTTGGGGCGCTATCACAATCAGGTCACGGTATTGCTAGAAGGCGATCAGCGCGAATTTATGGGCTGGCTGTCACCCGGTGCGAATAAACACTCGACGTTGGGTATTTACCTGTCGCAATTTAGCGGTAAAAAACTGTTCAACTTTAACACTACCACCAATGGCAGCGAGCGAGCCATGGTACCGGTCGGCAGCTATGAAAATGTAGTGCCGCTGGATGTACTGCCGACCCAGTTGCTGCGTTCGCTAATCGTAGGCGACACCCAGGTAGCTCAGCAATTGGGTGCCTTAGAATTAGACGAAGAAGATTTGGCGCTATGCACCTATGTCTGCTCCGGTAAGTACGAATACGGCCCGATCCTGCGGGATAACCTGACACGCATAGAGAAGGAGGGTTAATCATGGCGGTAAAATTTCCGGCGCTGCGTAAAGTACTCGACGATATAGAGCCCCACTTTCACAAAGATGGAAAGTGGGAAAAGTGGTTTGCCGTGTACGAAGCTGCAGATACCATGTGTTATTCACCGAGCAGCGTTACCAAGACCAGTGCTCACGTGCGCGACGGCGTTGACCTCAAACGCATAATGATTACGGTGTGGTTTTGCGCCTTTCCCGCCATGTTTTTTGGCATGTGGAATATCGGTTTTCAGGCCAATAGTATTATTGCTGCTGGTGCCGCGGTCACCGCTGACTGGCGCAGCCCGCTGATCGCGATGTTCGCAGGTAGCGATCCCGCCAACTGGTGGGACAATATGTGGTACGGATTTTGGTACTTTATCCCGGTCTACGCGATGGCCTTTGTGGTCGGCGCTTTTTGGGAAGTGTTGTTTGCAATGAAGCGCGGCCACGAAATCAATGAAGGTTTTTTTGTTACCTCGATCCTTTTTGCGCTGATCTGTCCACCCTCGATACCGCTGTGGCAGGTTGCCCTAGGTATTAGCTTTGGTATCGTGATCGGCAAAGAAGTTTTTGGTGGTACCGGTAAAAACTTTCTCAATCCAGCATTGGTGGGTAGGGCCTTTTTGTTTTTTGCCTACCCTGCAGATATGTCAGGCGACGAGGTGTGGACTGCCATTGACGGCTATACCGGTGCCACCGCGCTGTCGGTGGTTGCCAGTGACGGTATGGCGGCACTGCAGAGTCAAATGACTTGGTGGGACTCCTTTATCGGAACTATTCAGGGTTCCATGGGTGAAACCTCAACCGCAGCGATATTGTTAGGTGGGCTGGCATTGCTGTGGACTCGCATTGCCTCCTGGCGCATCGTAGTTGGGGTGTTGCTGGGCATGATAGGCTTCTCGCTACTGCTTAATCTGATTGGCTCCGCCGACAACACCATGTTTGCCATGCCCTGGTACTGGCATCTAACCCTGGGCGGATTTGCTTTTGGTATGTTTTTTATGGCCACCGACCCGGTCTCAGCGTCGATGACTAATACCGGTAAGTGGTGGTTTGGCGGCCTGATTGGCGTCATGGTAGTGCTTATAAGAGTGGTTAATCCCGCCTTTCCCGAGGGCATGATGATGGCAATTCTATTTGCCAACTTGTGCGCACCGGTCATCGACCACTTTGTCGTACAGGCTAATATCAAACGGAGGCTTGCACGTGGCTAATCAAGAATCGACCGCAAGAACACTAGTAGTAGCACTGACCCTGTGTATCGTCTGCTCATTGGTTGTATCCGGTGCCGCGGTATTGTTAAAACCCGCCCAGGTTGCCAACAAGGCCTTGGATTTGAAGCGCAATATACTGTCCGCAGCAGGTTTACTGCAAGACGGCGTGGCTATTGACGAGCAATTTGCCCAGGTGTCCACCCGGGTGGTAGACCTACAAACCGGCAAGTTTACCAACGAGATAAGCGCCGAGGGATTTAACCAACGCAAATCCTCGAAAAATCCTGAGCTGTCTATTGATCTGGATTCTAGTCAAGATACGGCGAAAATATCCCGCCGGGAAAATTACGCGCTGGTTTATCTGATCGAAAGCGAGGGACAGCTGGACAAAGTGATTCTGCCCATTCACGGCTACGGACTGTGGTCAACCTTATACGGTTTTGTCGCGCTAGAGCGCGATGTCAATACCATTAAGGGGCTGGGCTTTTACGAGCACGGCGAGACCCCAGGATTGGGGGGAGAAGTTGATAACCCCAAGTGGAAGTCGAGCTGGGTAGGCAAAAAAGTTTACCAAGATGACAGTGTCGCGATTCGGCTGGTGAAGGGTATGGCTAACAGTAGCGCTGCCGATGCCGACTACCAGGTCGATGGTCTGGCCGGTGCTACCCTGACCAGTCGTGGGGTTAGCAACTTGGTGAAATTTTGGTTGGGTGATATGGGCTTCAAACCCTTTCTCAGTAATTTGCGTTCCGGGGAGGCAGGTTAATGTCAGCGGTAAAAGATACCTTAATAGACCCAATTTTTAAAAATAACCCTATTGCCCTGCAGGTGCTCGGCATCTGCTCGGCACTGGCGGTGACATCCAGTTTGAAAGTTACCCTGGTTATGGCGCTGTCGGTGACTATCGTCACGGGTTGTTCTAACTTGTCGATCTCACTGATCCGCAACTTTATCCCCAACAGTATTCGCATTATTGTACAGATGGTGATTATCGCCTCCTTGGTTATTGTGGTTGACCAGATCTTGAAGGCAGTGGCCTACGATATCAGTAAGCAACTGTCAGTTTTTGTTGGACTCATCATCACCAACTGTATTGTGATGGGGCGGGCCGAGGCCTTCGCGATGAAAAATCCGCCGTTGGCCAGTTTCGTCGACGGCATTGGCAACGGTGTCGGTTACAGCAGTATTCTGGTTGCCATCGCGGTGGTGCGAGAGCTATTTGGCTCCGGTAAATTATTTGGTATCGAGATTCTACCGCTGGTTAACGATGGCGGCTGGTATGTGCCCAACGGTTTATTGTTAATGCCCCCCAGTGCCTTTTTTATTATTGGCCTGTTTATCTGGGCGCTGCGGTCCTGGAAAACTGATCAGGTAGAAGACTCTGAATTCTCTATTGCCGACAACACCAGTCCCAACCCGGAGGCCGTGTAAATGGAACACTATTTAAGTCTTTTTGTAAGTTCCATCTTTATCGATAATATGGCGCTGAGTTTTTTCCTCGGTATGTGTACCTTGTTGGCCTTATCCAAAAAAATGCAGGCGGCAATTGGCCTCGGCATCGCGGTGGTAGTGGTACTCGGTATCACGGTACCGATCAATAACTTGATTTTCACCTATTTACTGCAAGACGGCGCGCTGGCTTGGGCCGGCTACCCCGATGTGGATTTGAGCTTCCTTGGTCTGCTGAGCTATATCGGCGTTATTGCGGCTCTGGTACAGATTCTAGAGATGTTTCTGGATAAGTTTGTACCCGCGCTGTACAACGCTCTGGGTGTGTTTTTACCACTGATCACGGTTAACTGCGCTATTCTCGGTGCCTCGCTGCTAATGGTCGAGCGGGATTATGACTTTGGTGAATCGGTAGTGTTTGGTGTTGGCGCCGGCGTCGGCTGGGCCCTGGCCATCGTATTATTGGCGGGTATTCGCGAAAAGATGAAGTACAGCGATGTGCCAGAGGGTTTGCAGGGACTGGGTATTACCTTTATTACCGTGGGCCTAATGTCGCTGGGCTTTATGTCCTTCAGTGGTATCGATCTGTAACACCGCTAGACGCAGTTACAGCCACAACAATTGCCAGTCGCTACAATTATGAGAGTTAAGAGGTAAATTAATGGATACGCAAGTGATCGTGCTCGGGGTGGTGATGTTTACCACGATAGTTATCGCACTGGTAGCTGTCATACTGATTGCGCGCAAGCAGATGGTCAGCTCCGGCAATGTCAATATTGAGATTAACGGTGAAAAAACTATCTCGGTACCGGCCGGTGACAAGTTGCTGCAAACCCTTGCCTCGCAGAATATCTTCCTCGCCTCAGCCTGTGGTGGTGGTGGTAGTTGTGCCCAGTGCAAATGTATTGTCAGTGACGGTGGCGGTTCGATGCTGCCCACCGAAGAAGCGCATTTTACCCCCCGGGATGCCCGCGAAGGCTGGCGTTTGTCCTGTCAGGCCCCGGTTAAACAGGATATGAAAATTCAGGTGCCAGAGGAAGTTTTTGGCATCAAACAGTGGGAGTGCACCGTCGAGAGCAACCCCAATGTCGCGACCTTTATTAAGGAGCTGACGCTAAAATTACCCGAGGGTGAAGTGGTAGACTTTCGCGCCGGTGGTTATGTGCAGTTAGAAGCACCCGCTCACCATATCAATTACCGCGACTTTGATGTTGGCGACGAATACCGCGGCGACTGGGAAAAATTTGGCTTTTTCGACGTACAGTCCAAAGTCGACGAGCCACTTATTCGCGCTTACTCGATGGCGAACTATCCCGGCGAGAAGGGCATTGTTAAATTTAATATTCGCTGTGCAACACCGCCGCCTAATAACTTAAGCTTACCCGCGGGGCAGATGTCCTCCTGGGTCTTCAGTCTAAAGCCCGGCGACAAGGTTACCGTGTTTGGCCCCTTTGGCGAATTTTTTGCGAAGGAAACTGAGTCGGAAATGGTCTTTATCGGCGGTGGTGCGGGTATGGCACCGATGCGCTCGCATATCTTCGACCAGTTAAAACGACTCAAGAGTACGCGCAAAATATCTTTCTGGTACGGTGCGCGTTCCATGCGAGAAGTTTTCTATGCCGACGAATACGATGCCCTGGCAGCGGAATTCCCTAATTTTTCCTGGAACTTGGCGCTCAGCGATGCCCAGCCGGAAGATAACTGGACTGGAATGACCGGCTTTATCCACAACGTGGTACACGAAAATTACCTCGACGAGCACGTCGCTCCGGAAGACTGTGAGTTTTACATGTGTGGCCCTCCGATGATGAACTCGGCGGTTATTAATATGCTGCACAGCCTCGGGGTCGAGGAAGAAAATATCATGCTAGACGAGTTCTAACGCAGCTGTGATCTACACCCTGTCTGCGAGAGCTGTCATTCGACTCTTGCTGTGCCTCGCGGTCCTCACTACCTGGGGCTGCGGCGAGGTCTTGGCACCTTCATTCTCCCTGACCGGTGCCACTATGGGTACCCGTTACTCGGTAACCGTACTCGAGCCCGCCGGCCACAGCAGCGATCAAGAAAAACTGCAGTTGATCATTGATACCCGACTGCAAACCCTCAATCAGCAGATGTCGACCTATATCGACGACTCCGAGCTGAACTACCTCAATAAAACCCCGGTTGGACAAGCCTTTACCCTCAGCGATGATCTGTTTGATGTGCTGATGATGAGTATTGAGCTGAGCTGGCTCAGTGGTGGAGTGTTCGATGTTACCGTCGGGCCGCTAGTCAACTTGTGGGGCTTTGGCCCGCAGCAAAATGAGCAATTGCCGGAACAAGCCGCCATTGATAGAGCGTTGGTAGGTATGGGTTATCAGCAGCTACAATTTAATATTGCCGAAAGCTCGGTTAGCAAACTAAAGCCTGTATCCGTCGATCTGTCGGCTATAGCCAAGGGCTACGGCGTCGACAAAATTGCCGAGTTGCTGCTGGCGGCGGGTTACAGCGACTTTATGGTTGAGATCGGCGGCGAGTTGCGGCTGCAGGGTTTGAGCCCCCGCGGCCGGCCTTGGAAAATTGCCATTGAGCAACCCGATGGTAGCTTTGGAAAAGTACATCGGGCGGTTACCGTTGGCAGCGGCGCCATGGCGACATCCGGTGACTACCGCAACTATTTTGAAATCGATGGCCAGCGCTATTCCCATACCATCGACCCCACTACGGGAAGACCGATCACCCACAAGCTTGCCTCGGTGACTGTTATTACCGAGTCTGCCGCCTATGCCGACGGCTTGGCTACCGCTATCAATGTGATGGGGCCGGAGCGAGGTTTGTTGTTTGCCCAGCAGAACAAGCTGGCGGCTTATTTTATTATTAACACTGAACAGGGCTTCGAAGCGAATTTTACCGAGGCATTCCGTCCCTATCTGCAGTAAACTGGGTAGCAAGACAAACGCAGGATTTTATTATGGCTATTTTTATCATTACTTTTTTTGCCATGTTAGTCGTGGTAGCCGCGATGGCAGTGGGCTCGATTATGGCCAACAAGCCTATCAAGGGCTCCTGCGGAGGTCTCAGTGCACTAGGTATGAAGACCGACTGCATGATCTGTGGCGGTGACGAAAGTGCCTGGCGCCGAGAGACAGAAATTATCGGCAAGGCGGATCTGGGCTTTGATGTGATGAGCGAAAAGCCTACTTAGCTTATACGCGCTTGGCGTCGCTGGGCCTGTTGTTGCTGCATGATATGGCGTGATATCACCTGACTGTCGCCATCGCTCGGTTCGATAAAACTCAACGCCACGGAAAATCCCCCGGTCGACGCCGGTGAACAGTTAATGATTTTGGCGAACAATACCAGGTTTTGATGGGCCGGCAGCAGGCTCAGTTGAACGGCCAGGTAGCTGTCGTGGGCCAGAGCATGCGGGCAGTGGAAGGACAGACCACCCTCGCTGAGGGAAATACGCTGGGCCTGTTGCTCCAGTTCCGGCGACAGCGTCTGGGCAATTTGGGCGCTAATGACATCAATCTTTTTACTGATTGAGCGCAGATACAGTTCCAGTTCGCGGTTGTGTTCCCCAATCGAGTGCAGATACTTGTGACTGTCTTGATCGATAGTCTGAATTTCCCGCATCAGCGAGTAACTGGGCTCATCCTGAAATTGCGCGGGTATTCGCTGGGCTAGGGCACTGGACTGGTCGACGCAGAGGTGGCTAATTAATACATCGACGTCGATGCGAAAGAAATTGCGGCGTTCGTTAACCATGGCTTTAGACCCTTGCAGAGCGCCGGGGGCCAATCGCGCGCCGCCAGTGTATTTATCGGTAGTAGCCTACAGCGTTGCTAAGGCCATCGCTGTGCGTACTGCTTTGTATCGATGCAGTTTACTGCTTTTTTTGCGCTGCTAACAAGGGCTTAACTCTACCGGGTCATCAAGGAGCGCTAGCAACCGCCACAACAGCTCGCCTGTAGCTATTATAAAAGCGTTGGCGATGACGACTTAACCGCGATGTGCATGCATTATTACTGTAGACTGCAGCGTCTATTGGCCGCCTATAGCTATGCTTGTTCGGGCCAGTGCTTGTTCGGGCCCATACACTTATTCAACCGGGAATGGATTCAGCCGTCACTATGTACCGACCACTCTCCTTGTTTATAGGCCTGCGCTATACCCGGGCCAAACGGCGCAACCAATTTATCTCCTTTGTATCGCTGGTCTCGCTGCTGGGCATGGTGCTGGGGGTGATCGCCTTGGTGGTGGTATTGTCTGTGATGAACGGCTTTGAAGGGGAGCTGCGCAATCGAATATTGGCGGTAGTGCCACACGCTTTTATTGACGGTCCTGACAATAAACTCAGCGATTGGCCGCTGCTGCGCTCTGCGCTAGCGGCCGACCCCCAGGTACTGGCGACGGCCCCCTATATCGACGGCAATGTTATGTTAAGCCGCCCGGGTATTGTGCGCGGGGTGCAGTTGCACGCGATCGAGCCGGCGCTGGAAACCACGGTGTCCTCGGTACATCGGCATATGGTCAGTGGTCAGTTGAGCGACTTGCGCGAAGGTGCCAACCATATTGTTATCGGAGAAATTCTGGCCCGCATGATGGGGGTTTATGTCGGCGATGAGATAACGGTTATTCTGCCCCGGGTGATGGTTTCGCTGGCGGGCTTACATCCCCGGCAAAAGCGCTATCGGGTTAGTGGTATCTTTAAAGTCGGCGCAGACTTGGACAGTAATACCGCCTTTATCCACCTGGCCGACGGGCAAAAGCTATTTCAGCTGGGCACTAGCGTCAAGGGGCTGCGACTACAGTTCAAAGACTTGTTTGCCGCCGCCGACGAGCTGCAGCGGTTGCTGCCGATACTGCCGACAGGTCTGCGCGGTCGCGATTGGGCCCAGACCCAGGGTTCGCTCTTTCAGGCGGTGAAAATGGAAAAAACCATGGTCTCGCTGTTGTTAATGGTGATCGTCACTATTGCCGCGTTTAATATTGTATCGATTTTAACCATGATGGTGGCGGACAAACGCGCCGATATCGCGGTGCTGCGTACCATGGGAACCTCACCGGGCTCGATTATCGCAGTGTTTATGATTCAGGGTATAAGTGTTGGGCTGGCGGGTATTTTACTGGGTATTGCGATGGGTGTGCCCATTGCACTCAACGTTGGGGATATTGTGCAGTGGCTAGAAAACGCTCTTGGTGGCCAAGTTTTTAACCCCAATGTGTATTTTATCAGCCATATCCCATCGCTGCTAAAGGCCGGTGATCTGGTCCTGATCGCCGGCAGTGGTTTTGTATTGAGTGCGCTGGCGACAATTTACCCGGCGCTGCGGGCGGCAAAAATTCAACCGGCAGAGGCGCTGCGTTACGAGTAACGGCCAGCCATTACCCAGCGCATTTTTCAGATAAAGAGGTTTACCTTGTCCGACGAGCAATACCATAACCAGGCAGAGCCGGCCTCGACCGTGATCGAGTGCCGACAACTGTGTAAATCCTACCGGGAGGGGCCCCGGGAGCTTGAAGTACTGCGCGGAATAGAGCTGACGGTTAACACCGGAGAGCGCATCGCCGTGGTGGGCGCTTCGGGTTCGGGCAAATCAACCCTGCTGAATATGTTGGGCGGGCTGGACAGTCCCTCCTCAGGTCAGGTACTGATCAAAGGCCAAAGTGTCGGCACACTGTCAGACAAGGCACTGGGCAAGCTGCGCAATCGTTATCTGGGTTTTGTCTACCAGTTTCACCATCTGTTGGGGGAGTTTACCGCACTGGAAAACGTGGGTATGCCGCTACTTATTCGCGGCGAGAAGAAAAAAGTGATCGAGCAGCGGGCCGCTGCCATGCTTGATCGGGTCGGCCTGGCGCAGCGGCTGGATCACAAGCCCGCCGAATTGTCTGGCGGCGAGCGCCAAAGGGTGGCCATTGCCAGGGCTTTAGTGACCGATCCCGCCTGTGTGCTGATGGATGAGCCCACCGGTAACCTCGATCACCATACCGCCGAATCAATTCACCAATTGATGTTAGAACTCAACGGGCAGTTGGGTACCAGCTTTATTATCGTCACCCACGACTTGGCCCTAGCTCAGCGTATGGATAGAACCTTGTCGCTAATCGACGGTAAGCTGCAAGATGCTTAAGGCCTTCCCCTTTGTTATTGGCCTTCGTTACGCCGGGGCCAAGCGCCAGAGTCAACTGGTGTCTTTTATCTCGTTGGTATCGGTGCTGGGTATGGCGCTGGGTGTGGCGCTGCTCATTTTGGTGCTGTCGGTGATGAACGGTTTTGATCGTGAAATGCGCAGCCGCATTTTGGGTCTGGTACCCCATATTACTATTGTGCCCCACGCGCTGGAGCAGCCCTATCTTCCAGGTCAGCAAGGAGCGCTGGCCGAAGGCACTTTTGAGGCCTTGGATCAGCGTCTGCAACAGCACCCGGAGGTGCTGGCAGTGGCACCTTTTAGCCAGTTAAACGCCATGTTGTTGCGCGGCGCTCAGGTCGAAACAGTATCGGTTTACGGTATAGACCCCCAGCGCGAGCAGCAGGTGTCGATTATCGACGACTATGTCGATCGCGATGTACTCGCCGGTCTTACTGGTATGAGCCGCTCGATTATTATGGGCAGCGCCCTGGCCGAGCGCCTGGGTGTAGTGGTGGGGGGCAGTCTTAATCTGATGATTGCCAATGAATTGTCACTGGGCCGAATCAAACCGGTGTTTGCGGCGTTTACCCTGGTAGCTACCTTTACCACCGGCACCCAGCTAGACCAGCAAGGGGCCTTGATCTCGCTGGAAAAGTCGCTGTCACTGATGCCCGTGGGGAAAAAAATTAAGGGCCTGCGGCTCACCCTCAAAGACACTTTCAGGGCGCCGGAACTCAGTTGGGAGTTGAATCAGAGTTTGCCCTACCGCTTTAGCAGTCGCGACTGGTCTCAGAGTTACGGCAATATTTATGCGGCGATTCAGTTGTCGAAGCAATTGGTGGGGCTGATGCTGCTGACCATTATCGCGGTGGCGGCTTTTAATGTGATTTCGGCGCTGGTGATGATCGTCAATGACAAGCGCGGCGATATTGCCATTTTGCGTACCGCCGGTGCTAGTGCCGGTGCCATTATGACCATATTTGTTGTGCAGGGCACATTGATTGCGTTGTTCGGTACCGCCCTAGGAGCGCTGCTGGGCGTGGCTATGTCGCTATTGGTAACCGACGCTGTGGCGGCGATCGAGGCGCTATTTTCGCTGCAGTTTTTGAATTCAGACGTGTACCCAGTAGATTACCTGCCCTCGGACCTGCGTTTCACTGATATTGCTCGGGTTTGCGGCACCGCCTTCGCAATGAGTGTATTAGCGACAATTTACCCGGCATGGCGCGCCTCCCGGGTACAGCCAGCGGTGGCGCTGCGCTATCAATAATCGCAGTAGGCGGGTGCCTCGGAGTTGGCAACTAAGCGCACCATTAGTTTCCCTGGCGCTTAAGGCGGCGTTCACGCCAGCGTTTGATAGTGTGGCGACGCCACAGCCAGCGAATCAGAGCTGAACCCAGCAGACCAAAAAATACACCGTTGATCAAACAGCCCAGTAAAAACGGCTGCCATAGCGCTGACAGCTCCTGACTAATCCATGTCCAGGACAGCTCGAAAATAAAATCTCCGGTGGTTGTATCCAGAACCAGTGCACCTATTTTGTAGCAAAAGTAAAAAATAGGCGCCATGGTAACCGGGTTAGACACCCATACCAGGCACACAGATATCGGTAGGTTGGCTCGGAAACTGGCGGCGAGTGCGGCGGCGAAAATCATCTGTCCGGGTAGCGGAATAAACGCGCAGAAAAGCCCAATAAACGTGGCCACCGCCACCGATTGGCGATTTAAATGCCAAATATTGGGGTCGTGAATCCAGTTGCCCAGCAGTCGCAATGAGCGTTGTCGCTTGATCCAGCTGGGGTCTGGCAATAATCGCTGTAGAATTTTCCGTGCCATAAAAAAGGTGTTTTTTCCGTTTTGCTATCTCTAACCGCAGCAGCGATAAAGGCTGACTGGGTTGCCGGTATACAATTCTGTTGGCTAAACCGGCCGGCGCAACAGGGTTGTTATTATGCACCTAAACGGCGAATGACTCCATTGCCCTGCTAAACTGCAAGAGTAACGGGTCGCGCAACTAGTAGCGCAGCTGTGAATACAAGTGCCAGGAAGGTGCTTGGCAATACGTTGGCGGAGAAAAAGTATGCGATCAGGGATGATCTCAATGGCTGCGGGCATCAGCAGTGTCGGTCTGCTGCCGCAATTACCTGCACCACAATTACTGCTGGTGGTGGTACCGGCCATTGTTTTGCTGCTGGTCGGCGCCGTTCGCTGCCGCCGTAGCGATGGTGATTGGTTAGTCGGCGCGGCTGCCGGGTCACGGCTGTGCACTGGCGTTGCGTTTTTCCTACTGGGTGCCCTGTGGGCCGCGTATTGCGGTTACCAGTTACTGGCTCAGCAGCTCCCCGTCCACTTAGAAGGCCGTGAATTGTGGGTGCAGGGCACTGTTGTCGGTCTACCAGAACGCTCTCAGCGCCGCGGCTATAGTGGCCAGATGCAATGGGTACAGCGCTTTGATCTACGGCTAGAGGCACTGGCAGCCGGCCCTGGAGCAGCGCTGGCTGCCACCGAGTTGCGGCGGTTGCGGCTGAGCTGGTACGGCGCTCAAACACTGCAGCCAGGCCAGCGCTGGCGCCTGCTAGTAAAGCTGAAAAGGCCTAGGGGGCTGGCCAACCCCGGTGGTTTCAACTACCAACGGTGGTTGATTAGTCGCGGTTATAGTGCCAGTGGTTATGTTCGCAATCCGGATGACAGCGTACTGCTAGCTAGCAATATTGCTACGGTCAATGTCGATAGCCTGCGTTTTGCTGCCGCCGCCAAAATCGAGCAACACACGGCGACACTGGCGCACTCGGGTATTATCAAAGCCCTTGTTCTAGGTGACAAACGGGCCATCGAGCGCCGCCATTGGGAGCTGTTTGCCCGTACCGGCACTACCCACTTAATGGTAATTTCAGGCCTGCATGTGGGCCTGCTTAGCGTATTGGGTTTTTATATTGGCCGCACTTTATCGCTGTTGCTTTGCCGGCGCTGTAGCGCCGAGCGGGCCGGTGCGCTGGCGGCCGTCGCCATCGCCGCGCTCTATGCAACAGCCGCTGGATTTTCACTGCCCACCCAGCGGGCGCTGGTGATGATTACTGTGGCCATGCTGGTATTGTTATTCCGCCGCGAAATCGCAGCCAGCACGGCATTGATAACAGCGCTATTGCTCTGTTTGATGCTCGACCCACTGGCGGCCTATAGCTTGTCGTTTTGGCTGTCTTTTGGTGCGGTGTGCGCCATTTTTATCGGCAGTAGCGGGCGCAGAGCTGTGGTGCTGCAAGGCGGGCAGGCGCGTTGGCTGCGGCGGGCCGGGTCTAGCCAGTACGCTGTTTTTATCGGTATGTTGCCACTGCTGGCGTTGTTGCTGGGCTCGGTTAGCGCGCTGTCGCCACTGGCCAATATGCTGTTGTTACCCCTGTTCACGCTACTGGTAGTGCCGCTCAATATGCTGGCTGCGCTGCTGCTGGGGCTTAGCCTGCACCTGGCTGGCGGTCAGGGTACTGCCGCGGAATGGCTGTGGTCACTGGTGGATAGTTTGATAGGCTATGGTCTACAGTTTTTGGCATGGTTAGATAGTTTCAGCGGTTGGGCATTTATTCAACTACCGGCGCAACCGCTGGTGGTGGTGGTGCTCGCTGTTACCGGTGCGGTAGTGCTGCTATTACCTAGGGGCATGGGGCTGCGCGCGGCGGCGGCACTGTTATTGTTGCCGCTGTTTTTACACCGTCCGCCGCCGCTGTCCCCGGGGGATCTGCGCCTTACTGTTATCGATGTCGGCCAAGGGCTGTCGGTGTTGCTAGAAACTCGGCAACACCGATTGTTATACGATACCGGGCCCAGCACCGGAGACGACTTCAGCGCAGCGGCGAATGTGGTAATACCGCTGTTAAGACACCGTGGTATTGCGGCGCTGGACACACTGGTGCTGAGCCACGGCGACAACGATCACGCCGGTGGTCTCACTCATTTGCAAAAAATGCTGCCGATAACCGGGGTACTGTACGGTGAAACAGTACCGGGTTTACCGGTGATGAAGCGCCGTTGTAGCCGGCCTCACCGCTGGCGCTGGGACGGGGTAGACTTTGAATTGTTATCGCCGCAAGCCGGTGCCATAGCTACGTCTGCAAACAATAGCTCCTGTGTATTGCTGATTTCGACTGGCTCGGTACGCATCTTACTCAGCGGTGATATCGAGCGGCGGGTGGAACAGCGATTGCTGGCTAATGCCGCCATCGATGTTGCGGCGACGGTGTTAGTTGCCCCCCACCACGGCAGTAACAGTTCCTCATCAGCGGCCTTTGTCGCTGCGGTTGCGGCCACACATGTGGTTTTTTCCAGCGGCTACCGCAATCAATTTAATCACCCTAGGCCCGAAGTACTTGAACGCTACCGCCGCAGTGGCGCCATAATTCACAGTACCGCCGAGCACGGTGCGGTAACATTTGAAGTAACCGGCGGTCAGATAAGCGCGGTGGCCCATTTTCGGGATCGCTATCGGCCCTATTGGTATTAGCGGCGAAAACTGTGTTGCTTCGCACACAGTGCCCAGGGATCGCCAGTGGTAACCGCCTAAAGGCGATGATTGCGGGACAATTGCCGCCCATTGATTTATATTTGTGCGCAATAGTGTAAGGGAGAGTTGAAGCGTGTTTGAAATGGTTAAAGCTGGCGGCTGGTTGATGCTGCCTATTATTTTGTGTTCGATTTCTGTGGTGGCTATATGTTGGGAGCGCTATCGGGCCCTTAACACCGAAAAAATTGCCCCTAAAAACTTACTGGCGCAGGTGTGGGGCTGGATAAAAACCAATCAGCTCGATGCCGATAAGCTGCGGGACTTGCGCATCTCTTCGCCCCTGGGCACTATTCTCGCCGCTGGCTTGAGTAATTCTCGGCACGGTCGTGAGGTCATGAAAGAGAGTATTCAAGAGGCCGCCAGCCATGTTATTCACGACCTGGAGCGCTACTTAAACACCCTGGGTACCATAGCCGCGATCGCGCCACTGCTCGGCTTACTGGGCACTGTTATTGGTATGATTAAGGTGTTTACCGTTATTATGATTCAAGGTAGCGGTAATGCCGGGGTTCTGGCTGGGGGTATTTCCGAGGCGCTAATCACCACCGCCTCCGGGCTTACCGTCGCCATACCCGCGCTGATTATGCACCGCTATTACCTGCGCCGTATCGACACCATTGTGGTTACCCTAGAGCAGGAAACCATTAAACTAGTGGATGCCCTACACGGCGATCGCAAAGTCGATGTTGGCACCGAGGGTTGAGCGGTGAATTTTAGACGGCAACGAACCGACGAGCTCACGGTTAACCTCACCCCGTTGATCGATGTAGTATTTTTACTGCTAATCTTTTTTATGGTCTCCACCACCTTTAGCAAGGAGTCACAGCTGAGCCTGGATTTACCGGAGGCCAGTGGCGAGCCGAGGCCCGCTGATCAAAAGCAAATTGAAATTGTTATCGACGGCAATGGCAAATACGCTATTAATGGTCGCACGCTAGTGTCGAGCTCCTTGGATACGGTGAAAAATGCGCTGCGGGAAATGTCGGACGGCGATGTCAAATTGCCGTTAATCATCAGTGCCGACGCCAAAACCCCGCACCAGGCGGTGATTACCGCCATGGACGCCGCCGGCCAAATGGGCTTTTCGCAGCTCAGTTTGAGTACAAAAAAACCGGCGAGTGAACGCTGAAAATGGCATCAATGGCAACTCGATTAAGTCGTGCCTGGTATAGTGGTGCGCGCTGGCCGCTATTGCTGACACCACTGGAATGGCTTTACCGCGGACTTATGGCTATTCGTCAGCGCTGTTATCGGCTGGGGTTGATCCAGCAGCATCGATTTTCCGTGCCGGTGTTGGTGGTGGGTAATATCACCGTCGGTGGTACCGGTAAAACACCGCTGGTAGTGGCGCTGGTGCAGCAACTTAAAGCCCAAGGTTATCGGCCGGGGGTGGTTAGTCGGGGTTATGGCAGCGCCGCGCCTAGTTATCCCTTCGCGGTTACCCCTTCCAGCGAGGCCCGCCATTGTGGCGACGAGCCACTGCTGATTGCTATTCGCACCTCGGCCCCGGTGGTTATCGACGCCGATCGCAGTCGCGCTGTAGCGTACTTGTTAGATCAATACGACTGTGACCTAGTGATTACCGACGATGGCTTGCAGCACTACCAACTGGCAAGAGATATTGAATGTGTGGTGGTCGATGGCGAGCGCCAACTGGGTAATGGCCATTGCCTACCCTGCGGGCCGCTGCGTGAACCGAGTAGCCGACTGGACAGTGTCGATTTTATTATTCAAAACGGCGACAAAGCTGCTGTTAATAGCCACGATCAGGTGTTGCCCGTCACCACAACAGCGGTGTCATCAATGTGCTTGCAAAATCATTTGGCCCACCGCCTAGATGACAGTGAGTCGATAGCCCTGGCCGATTGGAATGCCAGCGAGCGACGGGTACACGCAGTGGCGGGAATCGGTAATCCCGGTCGTTTTTTTAGCACTTTGCGGGAGCAGGGGTTTTCGGTTATCGAGCACAGCTTTGATGACCACCACCCCTTTAGCCTGCGCGATTTAGACTTTGGCGATGCGTTGCCGGTACTGATGACAGAAAAAGACGCAGTGAAGGTACGCGCTCAGGGGGCATTGAACAATGCCTGGTATGTACCGATTGACGCGGTACTCGATGCAGATTTTGTCGCCGCGCTCAGCGCCAAATTGGACGGGCTGCGTATTAACACCATTTATTAATATCAGTGGTACAACAGCAATAACTTTTTTACTCCCTGCCGCGGCAGTACTAAAGCTTGCTGTTAGCAAAGCACCGCGCAAACTTTAAGCGAGAGAGGCAACAATGAGCTTTACCGTTATTATCCCCGCGCGCTATGCCAGTAGCCGTCTGCCGGGAAAACCGCTGGTTGATATTGGCGGCAAGCCGATGATCGAACACGTGTATTTACGTGCCTGCCAGAGTAAAGCGCAGCGTATTATTGTCGCCACTGACGACCAGCGCATAGCCGCTGTAGTGCGCGGCTTTGGCGCCGAGGTCTGTATGACCTCGCCAGAGTGTGAGTCGGGAACTGATCGCCTGCAACAAGTGGTCAGCGCACTGAACTTTACCGACGATCAAATTGTGGTCAATGTACAGGGTGACGAGCCACTTATTCCGCCGGCGGTTATCGATCAAGTGGCGGCAGATTTAGCGGCCAATACCGCTGCGCAAATCTCCACGCTAATTAAGCCAATCGATGACATCGAGACCTTGTTCGACCCCAATGCCGTCAAGGTGACTCGGGCGCTGGACGGCCGCGCGCTGTATTTTTCTCGGGCGCCAATACCCTGGCACCGCGATGGCTGGACTGCGCAAGAACCACGGGTAATACCCAGCGGTAGCCAATACTACCGCCATATTGGCATTTACGCCTACCGAGTGGCACTGTTGCAACAGTTTGTACAGTGGCCGCCCAGTGCGTTGGAATTGACCGAAAAGTTAGAGCAGCTGCGGGCGCTGGAAAATGGCGCGACTATATCAACGTCCTTGGCCAGCGAGGAGATTCCCCCGGGTATCGATACTCAGCAGGATCTCGAGTTAGTGCGTAGCTTGCTGCAGTCGTGTTAACACCACAATTATTAACCAGCAATGCAGCCCTCAATGCAGGAGTAAAACTGTGTAATGACCGTTAACATCTTGTTTGTATGCTTGGGTAATATTTGTCGATCGCCCTCGGCCCAGGCGGTGTTTGAGGCCCGGGCCCAGCAGTGTGCTCTGCAACTGGAGGTCGACTCTGTGGGCACCGGTGGCTGGCACCGGGGCGAGGCTCCGGATCCTCGGGCAGTGAGTGCCGGCGCGCGCCGGGGCTACGACCTCAGCGCGCTGCGTGGTCGTCAGTTGTGCGCCGCCGACTTCGAACACTTCGACTATATTCTGGCCATGGACCGACAAAATCTGGGTGATATCCGCGCGCTGAGTCCTGCCCATTTTAGCGGCGAGATCGCGCTGTTTTTATCTTACGCTCAGCCCGGCGAGCCACAGGAGGTACCCGATCCCTATTACAGTAGCACTGGCGAGGACAGCTTTGAGGGTGTATTGGATTTGTTAGAGCGGGCCAGCGACGCACTGCTGCAAACCCTGGTCGATCGCCACGCAGAATTAAATCCGCCACTAGACCCAGGCAATGGAGGGCAGCAATAGTGGTGACTAGCACCAACGCAATACCAGCAGTCATGCCCGCCAACATGCTGGAAGATATGCCGCTGCAGGGCATAAATACGCTAGCGCTGGCGGCGACCGCTCGCTACTACTACCGGCTAGGCGATGGCGCTGACTTACCGGGGCTATTGGCCTTTGCCGAAGCTAAAGAACTGCCGGTATTGGTATTGGGCGGCGGCAGCAATATAGTGTTAGCCGAGGATTACCCGGGGCTGGTCATTCATATTGCACTGCGCGGAATAAGTCACCAAACCCAGCAGGCCGCAGCAGAGGGTGCAGTAAGTAATACAGCCAATGTAGTTGTGACCGCCGCCAGCGGTGAAAACTGGCACCAGTTAGTGATGCATTGTTTGCAACGCGGTTATTATGGGCTGGAAAATTTGGCGCTGATACCCGGCACGGTTGGCGCCGCGCCGGTGCAAAATATTGGTGCCTATGGGGTTGAGCTAGCGGCGGTTTTTCACAGTTTGCGTGGCTGGGACCGCCAGCAACAATGTTGGCGTACCCTGACGCTGGAGGATTGTGCCTTCGGCTATCGCGACAGCGTGTTCAAAGGTGCACTGAAACAGCGTTTTATTATTACCGAAGTGAGTTTTACCCTGCACACCGAGGCTGTCGTTAATAGGGGCTACCGGGGCTTGGCCCAGCAGTTGGCGGTGCAGGGTATCGACCGGCCAAGCCCGGTCCAGCTGGCCGACGCTGTTATTGCACTGCGCCAGAGCAAGCTGCCCGATCCAGCCCAGCTGGCCAACGCCGGCAGTTTTTTTAAAAACCCCATTATCACCTCAACACAGCTGACGGCGCTGCTGGATCGATACCCACAGCTGGTGTATTACCCAGCCCCGGGCGGCGCGGTAAAGCTGGCCGCCGGCTGGCTAATCGAGCAGGCCGGTTGGAAGGGGCGGGCGCAGGGACCGGTGGCCATGCATCACTTACAGGCGCTGGTTTTGGTTAATCGCGGCGGTGCCAGTGGGGCCCAGGTACTGGCCCTGGCACAGGCGGTACAGCAACAGGTATGGCAGTGTTTTGCGGTTGTATTAGAGATTGAACCGGTGGTTATTGGCGCTGCCAGCTAGTGTGGTCATTGCGCACTAATCTGGCTTTGGTAGATAATAGCCCCAGGGCCCAGCACCATTGCTGCTGGCCCTGTCGATAAATAGCCGGATTTTGACCTGTACCATGCAGCCAGATTTATTCTCCAACACCGTGCAGCCAATCGATCTGCCCAACGCCGATATACGTTATTACGGCGATTTTTTAAGCGATCATCAGCCCATTTATCAGCAATTACAACAGCAGCTGCATTGGCAGCAAGACACTATTGCTATGTACGGCAAACAGCTTGTTATACCCCGGCTTAATTGCTGGCATGGCGATGCCCAAGCCGATTACGGCTACTCGGGTATTGCGTTAAAACCCCAGCCCTGGACAGCCCTACTACAGCAACTGAAAACAAAGGTTGAACGTTTTATTACCGCCACCGATTTACATTACCGTGCTTTTAATAGTGTATTGGGCAACTATTACCGCGACCAACACGACAGCGTGGCCTGGCACAGTGACGACGAACAAGAACTGGGCGAGCAACCCTTGATTGCCTCGCTGAGCTTTGGTGACAGCCGGCGTTTCTCGTTGAAACACAAATACGACAGCAGTATAAAACCGGTGCATATTGAACTGGCCCCCGGCTCGTTGCTTATTATGGCGGGGCAGACGCAATCGCATTGGCAGCACCAAGTGGCTAAATCTAGCCGGCCCTGTGGCGGGCGTATTAATCTCACTTTTCGGCAGGTGGCAGCGGCTGCTGATCAACATCGGCAAAGCACCTCTTACAGTAAATCCCCATCACTAGGTCGACCGAACAGAGGTAATAATGGCGAGTAAACCCGATCTTAATGATGAGGCGGCGGCGGTCTTTGACAGCGAGAATTTTTTAAAGTCGGTAACCCAGTTGCCGGGTATTTATCAAATGTATGGCCGCGACGGCGCCATATTGTATACCGGTAAAGCAAAAAATCTTAAAAAACGACTTGCCAGTTATTTCCGTAAAACCGGGCTGGAAGTAAAAACCGCAGCGCTGGTAGCGCGCATTGCCGCCATTGAAGTAACCGTTACCAGTAGCGAGGCGGAGGCGCTGATTCTCGAGCACAATCTCATTAAACAGCAGCGCCCGCCCTACAATATTTTGCTGCGAGACGACAAATCCTACCCCTATATTTACCTGTCTACCGAGCACGACTTTCCAAGGCTGTCGGTGCACCGGGGCGCCAAGAAAAAGAAGGGCCGTTATTTTGGCCCCTATCCCAGTGCCACCGCAGTGAAAGAGAGCCTACACTTTTTACAAAAGGTGTTTAAGGTGCGCCAGTGTGAAGACAACTTTTACAAAAATCGCTCTAGGCCCTGTTTGCAATACCAAATTAATCGCTGCAGTGCACCCTGCGTCAACAAAATCAGTGGTGCCGAGTACCAAGACCAAGTGCGCCATACCAGTATGTTTTTAGAGGGCCACAACAAAACCCTGATCAACGAGTTGGCCGATAGCATGGAGCACGCTGCCAGCGAACTGTGCTTTGAGCAGGCCGCAGATTTTCGGGACAAAATACAATCTTTACAGCAAATTCAGGCCAGTCAGTTTATCGACGGGGAGAGTGGCGATATCGACATAGCAGCTTGCCACTTTAGCGCCGGAGTGGTGTGTGTGCAGGTGTTATTTATCCGTGGCGGTCGGGTACTGGGCAGCAAGAGCTATTTCCCCAAAGTGTATTTAGATGAAGACGAGCCGCAGATACTGGAGGCCTTTTTATCGCAGTACTATTTAGTAGACAGCGGCCGGGAGATTCCCCGAGAGATTCTGCTAAGCCATGCGCTGGAAGACAGCGACGCACTGGAGCAGGCGCTGACCGAGCGCGTTGGCCGCAAGATACAGTTTACCACCCAAGTGCGCAGCAACCGCGCCAAGTGGCTGCGACTAGCCCAGGAAACAGCGAAACAGAATTTGACCGGGCATTTAGCCAACAAGCAAACTATTTACCAGCGCTTTGAGGCGCTGCAGGATGTACTAGGGCTCGCCGATATACCCCAGCGGCTAGAGTGTTTTGATATTAGCCACAGCAGTGGCGAGGCTACCGTTGCCTCCTGCGTGGTGTTTGATACTAACGGTCCGTTAAAATCCGACTACCGGCGCTTTAATATTGAAGGTGTGGCCCCCGGCGATGACTACGGCGCCATGCATCAGGCCTTGAGCCGGCGCTATACGCGGATAAAATCCGGTGAGGGCGCACTGCCGGATATTCTGTTTATCGATGGCGGCAAGGGCCAGGTGAGCCAGGCGGTGAACGTACTCGAAGAGCTGCAAATTACTGACCTGTTGGTGGTGGGGGTGGCCAAGGGCACTACCCGTAAAGCCGGTTTTGAAGTATTGCATCGAGCCGACAACGGCCGCGAGTTTGTAATGCCCTCAGACTCGGTGGCACTGCATTTAGTACAGCACATACGGGACGAATCACACCGCTTTGCCATCACCGGCCACAAGCAGCGGCGAGACAAAAAACGCCGGGAGTCACCACTGGAGGGTATTCCAGGGGTGGGGCCCAAGCGGCGGCGGGAACTGTTGCGCCATTTTGGTGGCTGGCAGGAGGTGTCGACCGCCAGCGCCCAGGATTTGGCAAAATTGCCCGGAATCAGTGAAAAACTGGCAAATGATATAGTTGCAGTGCTACAAAACAGCTAGACTAGCGCCGCTGGGTTTAATTGCCCTAATATCATGGCCTAAATATTGTAGCCGAATCATCCATACATTAACGTAAGCACGCTATTAGTCTATAGAATGAATATACCTAACACCATAACGCTTGCCCGCATCCTGCTTATCCCGGTATTTGTATTGGTATTTTATCTGCCCTTTGGCTGGAGCTATATGCTGTCTGCGGCCATCTTCACTCTTGCCAGTATTACCGACTGGCTAGACGGCTACCTGGCCCGCAAGCTGGACCAGGGCACACCCTTCGGCGCCTTTTTAGACCCCGTGGCAGACAAATTGATGGTGGCAGTAGCACTGGCGCTGCTGATTGAACGCTACCAACAGTGGTGGTTTACTCTGCCGGCGATTATTATTATTGGCCGGGAGATTGTTATTTCTGCCCTGCGGGAGTGGATGGCAGAGCTGGGAGAACGTACTAGCGTGGCGGTTTCCTATGTCGGTAAGGTAAAAACCGTGTTTCAAATGCTGGCGATTATTCTTATGCTAACCGCTGTTCCCGGAACCACCGATGTGCTGCTAAGCGCGGGTATTGTTATGTTATACGCCGCCAGCGCATTGACCCTGTGGTCGATGGTTATTTATATTAAGGCGGCGTTGCCCTCAATGGACATCGGCGGCAGCAAATAAAGGCCCGCCCTCAATTTAGCCGTCACCTCATATTGCTATAAGCAATACATCGCTCTGCTCCCGACTCTAGTTCAGCTGTGCTTGTCAATCGTGTTTTTCCACAATTGCAGTACATATTTGCCCTGCTATTATCGATCATCTTTTTTCGCGGGGCAATCTGGGGTTGGCGAGTGGCAGTTGAAGTGGAGTGGATAAAAAACCGCAGTGTTATCATGCGGGTTGTCGGTGCTGTTAGCGGCGACGATATGGTGGCTGCGGTATTGGCGCTGGGTGGTGATGCCCGCTTCGACGATGTACGTGGCCTGGTTTGCGACTGGAGTCGCTATACCTTGTCGGTCAATAAGGTAGAAGTAGTCGATATCGAAAAACTTGCCGAAATAATCCGTGCCATGGCCAAGTCCTATACCGACGTTAAACAAGCCATGGTATTGATGAGTGACGAGATCCCGTACCGAGGTGCTTTTTACAACTTTTTTGAAATGTTGGTTGCCGATTTGCCCTGTAAACTGGCATGTTTTGACACGATGGCACAGGCGCGATCCTGGATAGATGTCGATGATAGCCCAGTAAAACCGGACTATTGAGAAACGTTGGTTGCGCGAAAGTGAGGAAAACCCCAGCAACTGATCACATTTCGACCCAAACACACACTATTTATCAATAACTTCACGACTTTGCCCCAGTAACCTTGACACTCTAAGCGCACCCATTAGAATAGGCGCTCTTTTGGACAGGGCTGATTTACAATAGCCGTTACCAGAAGAGAACTTGAACAATATTGCGCGGGAATAGCTCAGTTGGTAGAGCGCAACCTTGCCAAGGTTGAGGTCGCCAGTTCGAACCTGGTTTCCCGCTCCATTTTGTGCAATTGACTGGTTCGCTGTCAAAAGACAGCCTACATCAACAGTCTGGTTTGAGGATATAGGCGCGGTGGCAGAGTGGTCATGCAGCTGACTGCAACTCAGTGTACGCCGGTTCGATTCCGACCCGCGCCTCCATTTTCCAAACTTTTTTGTTGTTATCGCCCAGCGCCCGCTGGTCTTAGTTGACATAAGCCCCTAATCCCGATTGTATTGTGCCCCCGGCGATCCCTGCGGCCGTTGGTCCTATTTCTATGCGGCGAAAATAATGTTGATACTCGATAACGGCTTTACCCTGTTGCCACCACTGGCGGCCATTGCCATTGCGCTGTGGCGTAAAAATGCCATTGTAGCGTTGGCCGTAGGTGTGTGTCTGACCTGGCTAATGCAGGTGGGTCTAGATCCAGTAGCGGGTGCAGTGGCCACTGTGGGCGGCTTACAAGCGGTTCTCAGTAGTAGCTACAATCAAATGATTCTGTTTTTCTCGCTGTTGGTGGGTTCACTGTTGGCGCTGATGAAACACAGTGGCGGTGTCGACGCCAGTATTGCGTTGCTAGCCCGGCGCAAGCTGGTTAACAACCCGCGGCAGGCGGGTATGCTACCGGCGCTGATTGGCACCAGTATTTTTACCGATACCAATTTAAGTATGTTTACCGGCGGTATTGCTAGCCAATCACTGTTTGATAAATACGGTCTAAGCCGGGCCCGGCTAGCCTATATGTTGGATTCCACCTGCTCACCGATCAGTATTTTACTACTGGTTAATGGCTGGGGTGCCTATTTATTGGGTTTGTTACAGGGCTATGGTGTGGCCGACACGGTGGGGCTGTTGATCGACGCTACACTGTTTAATATGTACCCAATGATTGTACTGGCCATGGTGTATTACACGGCATGGTCTAACAAGGTGTACGGGCCGTTGGCCCGCTCGCAGCCAGAGGCATCGGCGGCGGCGTCCGGCAGTGAATTGAGCCGGGCTGGTCGGGCGCGCTATATGATAGCCCCTATTATTACTCTAACTGTGATGGCGCTGGCGCTGCTGCTATATACCGGCGGCGGTGATATACGCGCTGGCAACGGCGCCGTGGCGGTAATGTGGGCGGTAATTCTGGCCTGGGTGCTACTAGTGGCAATGCTGTTGGCGGACCGGGTGTTTAACGTAGCTAAGTTGTTGAGTCTGAGTGTGGTGGGTATGAAGCAATTGCTGCCTGCGGCGATAGTATTGGTTTTGTCCTTTGCCTTTGGCGATGCGATAAAAGCCTACGGCACCGGCGATTATATTAGCTCGGCGCTGGGGGCACAGCTTCCACTGGTATTAATCGCGCCGCTGTTGTTTGTGATTGCCGGGGCGATGGCCTTTGCTACCGGTACATCCTGGGGTACCTTTGCGGTGTTAATACCCATCGCTATGCCGCTGGCAGACAGCACTGTCCTACCGGCGTCACTGCTAGTGGCGGCGGTATTGGGGGGAGGGGTGTTCGGTGATCACTCGTCGCCAATCTCTGACAGTACTATTATTGCGTCGTTAGCGAGCGGTTGTGATCATATTGAGCATGTGCGCACCCAATTGCCTTATAACTTACTGGCGGCGGGGCTGAGTGTGCTGTTGTATGGGTTGTTGAGCGTGTTTTATAGCTAAGTAAGTGGCGCTGGCATGGCGCGCCCAGCGAGGTGCAATTATATTTTTGTAAGCCGTTGAATTCGCTTGGAATGCTCTGTACTATGTGCGGCTTCTCTGGGGTGTGCGATTAGCGCCAGCGACGAGAGTCTCGCCAGTCGGGATAATCGCTAAAGCACGGCTACCACCGTGGGTAAATAAACCTCTCGATTGCCCGGGTGGTGGAATTGGTAGACACAGGAGACTTAAAATCTCCCGACTTCACGGTCGTGCCGGTTCAAGTCCGGCCCCGGGCACCACTTTCAGTGATAGCATTCACTAACTATAAAGATCATGTAGACGCAATGTAGACAAGTGAATCGAGTTTTCGCATCTTTAAAATATGAAAAAACATAAAGTCGATGACCGCCTTGTAGAACCTTATTCAGTGACTATCATTGTGGCAATGCCACAGGTCATATCTGTGCTAGCTAACAAGAACACCGTGCGTGAATTCCTAAATACCTCAAAGAATACCGAGTTCAGCTATTAAGGGTCCATAGATTGACCTTTGGTTGCTAAATATACGCCTGTCAATCACAGCCAAATAGAAGCTAATCCTCGTAAACTCTAACAGCAAGAACGTTGCATTTAGCATGGTGCAATACACCATTTGCTGTTGATCCAAGCAATAGTTTCAAGCCACTTTTACCGTGGCTACCCACAATAATTAGGTCAAAAGCATTTTCTTCTGCGATACTTAAAATAGTGTCTACTACTTTTCCTTCTTCAACCATTATCTTTTCAGGCGGAATCGAGGTTGATTTAGTCATTTCAAGTAGAGATCTTTTCACATGATCTTTCATGTCCTCAATGCTGGGAATGAATCTACCTGCTAGATCACCCTCGTTGATGTAGACAAATCTCAAAGGCTCAACAACAGTAAGTATAGAGTAGTCAGCGTCGAGCAGTATAGACAGCTCGCGCCCCTGCTTGAGGACAGGTATGCTTTCCTTGCTAGCATCTACAGCTATCAGTAGTTTCTTTGTCATGGAAAACCTCCTCCAATTTTTAGCAATTGATGCCACGTCTTATGATTATAGCTTCTTATGGCATTAACAATGCTTAATTTACCTTGGAATGCCTGGTAAATATGTAGCTGAGTAATTGGAGGGGCTTGAAGGTGAGATTGCACCCTTATTAGCAGGAATCAGATTACCGGATATAGTCTGTCTTTGTTTGTAAGAGTCAACGAGAGTGTCATATAGCTGGCCTCGTAGAATTTTTCGAATGCGGGCTCCTTAACATCTCCCGACTTCACGGTCGTGCCGGTTCAAGTCCGGCCCCGGGCAGCAGTTAAATCAATGACTTACGTTATTATTTTCTTTGCGGCAATCAGTGTCTCTTTTCATAATAGACATATAGTAGACAGAATCTTTCCGTATTATTCCGGAAACCTCAATAGAGGGCGTGTTTTTTACAACGTTCAGATTGAATAGCTTTGCTATAGTCGTAACCATGCTAGACCTCTCAGCCTGACGACTGCCGTTACCCTTATCCATTGATGGGTGTTTAGGCCATTGGATTAAGACGTTTTGTCTCCAATGGTATTGAGTTGACGCGGTTAACGAGAGGTCCGCTATCAGCAGTTAACGGTCATAACACGCTGACTTAGCAATTCCGTCGCTCTTGACCCACAACAGACCTTCTTCTCATCACGACATAC
>Ga0105356_10000256_pt1 | contig 48069 bp, 24 predicted proteins | sample GOMGulsemesocosm_3_FD_83502 | JGI IMG/M metagenome (GOLD analysis project Ga0105356, IMG submission 83502) | Methane-oxidizing microbial communities from mesocosms in the Gulf of Mexico - GOM9D Gulf of Mexico | ecosystem: Environmental > Aquatic > Marine > Cold seeps | place: Gulf of Mexico...
ACCGCTAATGACTGATAACTTGGTATTCTACTATTCCCTGTCTCTCCATAAGACACTCTAAGCTTTAAATTCGAAAATACATTTAAACTCTCTATTATTTTCTCCTTATGCACTTGCCAAGCCAAAGCCGCTGCAGGAAAATACCCCCACTTATTATCAGCTCCAAACTTCGTTGAACCATCTGCTCTTAAAGTAGCAGTCAATACATATTTACCAAAAAGCTTGTAATTTGTACGTCCGAAAAAAGACAACAGTTTCTCTGAGCTCTTAGAACTATTAGGAATACTTGGTATTGTTCCCAGTTGAAGCGCGTCTAAGGCAAAATTCTCTTCAGGAAACCCAGCAACATCCACAAAAAATCCTTTTGAATAAATTTCTCTAATCTCTTGACCTATTAATAAATCTAGTTTATGGTTTTTATTTTTAAATTTTGGCTTATAGCTTAAAGTTTGATTTCCATAATACTGATCTAAATCATTATTCTGAATTGAACCATATGGTCCCCCTGCTAATCTTGCTAACCCAGACCTTGCAGTAACAAATTTTGATTTTTTACTTTGATCTTTGGTTACACCTATAGAAAATTTGTAAGCCAACGCATCTGTAATTTTATAGTCAATATCAAATGAATATGTAGATTTTATTTTTTGACGATCTCTGAGTTCCGTATTTATTCTTGTAAGTGGATTCACATCAAATACATTGTCTTGATCCTGATCATCGTACAATGGATCTACATCATTATTGATCAAATCTTCATCTGAAAACTTAATACCAGCTGTTGGTCTATAATTTATCAATTTAACTAAATTCTTACCACTTTCAGAATAAGCTCCAACCCCTCTTAAATTATCAGAAAAATAACTCATATTCATCCTTATCTTCATTTTACTATTCACCTTTTGTGACAAACTAGCCCTTAGAGCCTGTGTACTATATCCACTATTTGGTACTATATTACCGTTGTCATTAAATGTATAAGAAATATTATAATCATGATCTGAAGTCCCTCCTGTAAAAGACAACCTGTGCATTTGATTTACAGCTATCTTGGACCCATAAACTTCATCTTGCCAATTGACTCCTTTTCTATTCTCATAATTTTTTTGAATATCTTCAAAAGCCCCATAATTTTCTTCCCAATTCTCTCCCCCTCCGGTACGTTCATAATCATATAAGACATATTCTAAAGGACTTAAAGTCGGAATGCGATTTGCAGCACTTTTTATTCCGGTAAACGTTTGATAACTAATTATACTTTTACCATCAAACCCTGATTTAGTGGTTATAATAACGACTCCATTTGCTCCATTAGAACCATAAATAGCTGTTGCTGCCGCATCCTTCAAAACATCAATGCTTTCAATATCATTTGGGTTCAATCCTTCAAATCCATTACTAGATGGAAAACCATCAATTATATACAATGGCGAATTATCCTGAGTAATAGAAATGCCTCCACGAACACGAATATTTATCTCTGCATCCTGAGCAGCAGAGCTTGAAACTATAGATAGACCAGCTACCCTGCCTTTAAGTGCATCAATAACATTTGCCACAGGAACATCTTCTAAATCCTTTCCTTTCACCGAAGATATTGCACCTGTAATATCTTTTCTTTTAGTGGTACCATAACCAATTACAACAACCTCATCTAAATATGTATTCTTAGATTCCTGCATTTTAACATTTATAGTATTGTTACCAGTATAACGTATTTCTTGCGCTTCCATTCCAAGGTAGCTAAATTGCAATACTACATGCTTCTTTGATTTTATTTTCAAAATATAATTTCCGTCAAAATCAACAACTGCTGCATTATTAACTCCTTTTTCTAATACAGTAGTTCCAGGCAAAGGCTCATTATTGGCATCTACAACTTTCCCACTGATTATCATTTTTGATTCTTGCGCCATCAAATAATTACCTGTACACAAATAACATCCAATTAGTAGGATATAAAAAAATTTCATTTTTTGAATTCTCATTTTTAATTAAGTTTGGTTTCGTTAGTTAAACATTAGCAAACATCGATACTCTAAAATAAATATCAACCTTCATTTTCAAAATTTGAATAATTTGCTCAAAGCAAAAAACCCACATGCAAATTAAACTATAAACTCGTTTTTTTTATGTCACTATTGTTGAATATTATTGAAGTTATGTTGAAAAAGAAACCATTAACCTACCACTTAAACACTGTAATTCAACATTGTAAAATATACATGTTTTCGAATAATCTTATTTCAAAATACTATAGTTTAAAAATAAGCTTTACTTATTTACCTCAGTTAATAAAACTTTTACTAGAGATTCAATTTAACAAATATTTCAATAAGATTAAGTCTAGCGGACTAATTTTAAATATTAATTAAACCCACAGCTACATGTATAAATCTTTTTAGAAAGGTCTTTTTCCATAACAAACATTAAAAAAATCCCAGAGAAAATGTATTCTCTGAGATTTTTACTAGTCAATAAAAAAACTACCTAAAAACTAGAATTTATTTCCATAAATTAACGCATCAGGGTATTTATCAACTTCTTCTGTGCTCTTTCCATCTTCTATCAAAAGAGTTGCTCCATTTTGTGCAACGGTATAAGTTTTTCCATCGACAACTATATTCTCTGATCCGGTCCCTGTTAACAAGCCTGTTTTATCAACTGAATTAATAATTTCCAAAAAAGAATCTTTTGTCCCATCCAATTCAACATTTATAGTATAATCTCCCGCTACAATTGTTGTCAAACCATCAGTACCTTGCGAACTACTAATTTCATCAGGCTCAAAACTATCTGTTTCTCCAGGATGAATTTCAATAAGAGTTAAAAAACGCATTTTATCATGTTTCTGAGCTGTACCAATTGTTCCATGATAATGATTAGGAATTGGATCTGGCAATTTATTTTCATCATCCCACGGTTTTAATAACCAATATTTGTTTTTTGCCGGTTCTTCGAAACCATCTTCTTTTGAATTCGTTAACCATTCTGAGTCCAACGTAGTCGTCGTTTCACTGGAACAAAATAATTTAGCGGATGCAGCTCCTTCACCATTAGTGGCCATTAACCAATCATCATCAAGTTTTTTCATAAATCTTCTTGAATGCAAATTGAATTGCCAAGATATAGGTTCTTCTGATTCCAACTCATCATAAATAACAACATAGTTTGGACGTAACATTACAACATGTCTACGAAATCTAGTTACTCCTGGTACACCAAAACCAAATTCTCTAGTATGATACACTTGGTTCTCCTCTTTACTTTCTCTTGTTATTTCGTCATTTCCATCTTCATCTTTATATCTACCACGCCTATCTATATACCAATGCTGTCCATTATAAGCGTTGCTAGCATCTCCCAAAGCATAACTAATTTTGTTTCCAGTAACAAAACGAGGCATCCAACCATAAGCTGAACTATGAAAACCTTGCGTTAAACTATCTGCCATAATAGTATTATGTGCCCTAGAACTCTTATAATTCAACACATTATGAGGTTGTCCTCCATTATAGAATCCTACTTTCCAAAACATATCCTCTCCTCCATACGACATATTAAATGCATTTTGAGCAGGATGTGTATGCTGTAATGAGCCGTATGGAGAAGAATGAAAAGTCAAATGCCAATTTTCATCTGTATCTTCAAAATTGGTATTCATTGCCACCTCACCAATATCTCGAAATTCTGCAGCCAATACATCAGGATCATCCACATTTTTATCAGGCTCATCAAAATACTTCCATAAAGAAAGTCTTCCCATTCCCATGTTCTTTTTCCCTAAATCAGAAGCTACATTCTTAAAATATCTTTGAGGTAATTTGCTAAATCTATATTTTGCCCAATAGTTTTCACTATCTATTGTTGCCATTACTTCCATAGCATTAGGCATACTAGCTGCTGGTCCATCTCCATCACAAAAACTTACAGGTAAGGTTGCAGAAGCATTCGTGTAGGTTAAATATTTTCCTAAATTTTGAAACCAAGGATGCCCTTTGTAATAATTATGGCCTGTTAACTTATACAATAGCCAAGGTATAAATCCTAAATAATCATCATGCACCCCAATATAACCATCCCCTTCTTGACTTCCGCCATCAGTTCTACTTAAAGAAGGTGCTCTATACAACCATAGTTCATAACCATATAAAAATTCTTCTCGTGCCTGTTCAGTGAAGTTTGAATACCTAATTGGTCTTACTACGTAATCATCAATTTGTTGCCACAGGTGTTGACTGTACAATACATGTTCTGCAACTTCTGCTTTTTCAGGAGCCGTATGATCTTCAGGATACACGTCATCTATAAGCTCCTGTCTTTCCTCTTCTGTAAATGCTTCTGACAAAAATTCCAAAAAACTAGCCTTTGGTTTGTCATTTCCCCAATCATTATCTTTTAATTTCAATATAGTATCTAATGATTCTATTTCAAACTCTGCTGTTTCACGAAATTCCCAAAGCTTATCTGCTTTCTTAATAACCATGTCCCGAATATCATTCCTTCCAGTTAACAAATATGCGGACATCAATTCCTTCAAATATCTATTTCTACTGGTATATTCACCATTTATTTCTTTTCTAAAAAAAATAACTTCAGCATTTTCTTTGCCTTTATCTATGGCATTTTGATCAGATACATCGAAGGTCATATCAAGATCCTTTTCAACATTATCATTTGCTTTCTTCAAAATAAAGTCAGCTAACTCTGGCCATCTTTCGGTAGGCATAAGTTCTCCTAATTCTTCATGAAATAGATTTGTGACTGGAAAAGGCCGACTCATAGCTGCATTCAGAACTACCTCTGGTTTTGGAGGAATTGGTGTAAGCCTTTCCTCTCCAGTTATCTCAAATTCATAAATATCAGAGCTCCAAACAGGTTCACCTGGAGTATCTGGATCTGCTATTCCATAGGTCCAATACCATTTTCCTTCTGTCAAATGTTCATAAGGTGAATAAAACGAATACCGTTTTGCGCCGCTTTCATAGACATCTCCTGTAAAACTCGAATTTTTTGCTAACTTAAAATAAAAACGTCTTTGAAATTTTAATCTCTTTGTCCTTGCTTTTTTTTCTTGATTATTAAGATCACTATCTTCCTCTATTATCGGAACATTCACATGGAGCCATACTGGGTTTTCATCCACAATCCCTTGAGGCTGCGCATCTGAAATATCTGCCATCATTCGCTCCAAATCCATAGGTAATTCTGCCTGCCCGAATACATTTATGAAAGATAACAAGCTTAATACAAAAAAAACCTTCTTACTACTATTAATACAATTTAATCTCATAAAATAATTATTAGTTTTTAAAATGAACGTACCGCTCGTATCACACCTTTGCTATATTTTATATTGCTATAAACATTTCCATTGTAAAAATTAAATCCCCAAGAAGTATATTGGTTGCTCTCTGTAGAAGACCAATAAAACTCATTTTTTAGAACTTTTGTATCGTCATCTTCATCAGAATCTAGTGCTTTTTGTACCTCATAAATGTTTGCCCACAATTTTTCCAACTCCGTAACACTAGGTAAATACCAATCAGAAAACGTTCCTGTATCATAATCTTCATTAGTGTAATCTTGACATAGTTTAGCACCACTATCACCTCCTTTGCCTATTATAGCGGTAGAATTTGAATCACCATCCCATGCACTTTGAGCCGAATCACCAATTTCTTCATTTGATACACTACTCCAGACACCTTCGTCATTTATATCCTTCATACTAACTATCAATCCATGATCACCACTACTATCAACATAAAAAACAACACCTCCTTCATGTAAATCACCTACATGATAATTAGCACCACCTCCTGTGCCTGTGCCTCCTCCTACCAAACTTTCTGCTGTCTTAGCATGTAGTGCATATGGAACACTCAATAATTCTGTTCTAGTTGTCAGAGAATATTCGGTTCCTCCAGTTACATCCATTTCTGTTTGTATTAGAAAAAAACCTTCTTCTGACCAATCTATATCCTCGAAAGAGTCATCACCATCATCAATAGTACCTGTTCCTATTTCCAATGTCAACAATCCATTTTCATTCGTAGCTTCCCTTTGTACTTCCTCATATACAATCTCATAAGGCTTAGGACCTTTCAATATTTTAACTCTCACCCCGATACTTTTTGTATCAATCAATACACCATCAGCATCTCTAACTACCGCTTGATAACTTATTTTCTCAGGTGTTTGACTGTAACCAATTAAATTACAGAATAAACACAGAACTAATACCAAAATACTTTTAAGTTTACTTTTCATCTTGTTTTTATTTAGTTTTAATAATTTTTATTGATTTAAGCAATTTGTTTTTTATTCTAAAATTCACAACATAAACTGACTCTTTTAAATCAGACATTTTTATTTTTTCTTGCTTTTCTTTTAGCACACCTTGAAGCACTATTTGTCCGTTTAAATTAACCAACTCATACTTGACATCGTTAAGTTCTTCGTTTTTCAACTTTAGAAAAAGAGTTTCGGAAACTGGATTAGGATAAATTTCAAACGCCGCCTCAAAATCTAAAACACTTAATGCTTTATTTACAGCAGGTTGTTGTACCCCTTGACTTAATCCATTTTTTTCATGGTAAAATACCTGCCCAATAGTAAAACTTACCGATCCAACTTCTGAGATCACTTGACCACCTGCAGTATTACTCCCACTTTGTGCTAAACCTATTACTGATATAAAACTAAACAGTAATAACAACTTTATCTTTTTTAATAAAATATGCATATCATTTTTGTTATTATACACTTTTTTCCTTATCATTATGAAAAAAAGCATGGGTTATTAAATACAATTAGATTAAAAATCTAACCTTCCGTTACAAATTATTCCTTTATGACTTTACTTGTCAACTTCCCTTTGTTTGTTTTTATCTGTAAAAAATACAAACCACTTGACAAATTTGCTATATCAATCGACTTACCTTTCTGGCTTATAATAAGCTTACCTGTAAGACTATATAGTTCTAATACTTGTATTGTTAAACCATTCATTACGCTGACATTAACGATACCCCTAGTTGGATTGGGTGAAACAACTGTATTCTTCTTTAAAAATACCTCGTTTTTATTTGACAATACAGCATCGGCAGTATCTATAATTAAAGCAGGACTATTTTGAATCGTATAATTAGACGGGGCTAATAATTTAGCCTGTATTTCTGCTACAGTCCCTGTAAAAGTCCCATTGTAAACTGAATTATCATTAGGACTATTAGAAATCATTTCAAATTCAAAACCAGTTCCAGGGTCATGAGATCTTGTTGTATTATTTGTACATTCTACCATAGTAGTTTCCCATTGACCTTTGAATCTATAGCTAGAAATCATCGTAGCAGCTGTTACCACTCCTGTGCCATCAACATTCCCTTGAAAAACATGTAGTGTTTCTCCTCCTCCAGACAAACTTAAACTCTGTCCAGAAACAGTTGTTTCCACAACAGATATAACTGTACCTGAACTAGCAACATTAATACTAATTCCCGTACGAATCAAAACCTTTGTTCCCGCAGTCAAACCAGTATCCGCTGTCCATTTTATAATTCCGTCTGAAGTACCTCCAGTTCCTGAACCACATCCGTTATTCTCATTCTTTTGAAAAAAAGGAGATGATGAATTTAAATAACCAAAGTCTGTAAAATAAACCTCTGTTCCTGCAGTAATATCTTTTAATAATACAAATGCAAACTCGTCTGCAGAACCTTCCCCACTAATTTCATTTGTTGTTGAATCGTCAGAATTCAATCCATAAATCATCAAGTCTCCAGGACTTAATGTTGTTTGAGCTATTGCATTTGTCGATGTAAATACAAAAATACTCAATACTACTCTTAAAAAAAAGTTGTTTTTCTTCATACTATTCTAATGTTTGGTTAAAAAATTTATGATACAAAAAAACAACATTTGTTCAAGTTCAAATATCAATTTTATCTAATTTGATATCAATTTTGTTGAAAAAAGTAAAAATAGATTTTCATCAAATTATAAGGATACTAATAACATTCAACTATAAATTTCTAACATAGATAACAGGAGTTCCTCAAAACTTGAGTTCGATGTAAAAAAATTATTTTTATGTGTAAACAAGCAAAACATTTAATAAATTAAAGTATCGACTTCTAATTCTCTAAATTAATCCTGCTTATGATTTGTAAAGATAAAATTCCTGAAATTTATTCTTCTATAGATTATGTTTTAATTCAATTTGAACTTCTATTAAGGAAAAAACATAAAAATTGAGCTTTCGTTATGTCTTTAACTCAAATTTTAACCCTCACAATATTATTTCATATAAGTAATATGAGAACTTTTAAACCTTTCTATCTTTTCTATGCAAAAGAGTATTTAAAAAGTGAATTTATTCAGATTGTTTATTACAATAGGCTCACTAAATTAATGCAATCAAATATACTGGCTTTAATTCTTTATTTTAAAACATCTTACTGAGGTAAATACACAGGTAAACACCTAAACGAGTTTTTGGAGATAAGAAAATTAAACGAAGTAAAGTGTTCAAAGGAATAACCAATGTTGGAAAATCTACTATGGGTTCAAACCTTATATTATTGTAATTCTAAAGGTAAAATACTAAAATTTATTACTACAAAATTCAGTAATGGCGACAGACAACCATTGAAGTAAGCTAATCTCTTGAAAAATATTTGGTACTATATATACTGATAAAGGTTATATTTCTAAAAAATTAACAGTATTCCTTTTTAACCAAGGATTGCATTTAATAACAGGTTTGAAAAAAAATGAAAATGTATAAATGTCTATGAAGGGTAATTTTATTGAGAAAAAAATCTCTTATTGAAACCATTAATAACCAACTTGAAAACATCTGTTAAGCTGAATATCCTAAGTATAGATTCTTTGGAAACTTTATAATTAATTTAATTGTATATTCTTTCAAAGAACATATAAATACCAATCTAATTACTATAAAGAAAATTATATTTTATAAATCATTTTACAACTATTTTCCAAGATTTAGAATTTATCTTAAGTATGTAAATTCCAGGAGTCAAACTCTCTACACTTACAGTACATGTTTTGGTTCCTTTGTTAAATTTATGATTAATCAAAATATTTTTACCTAGTAAGTCATTAAGCGTAAACACATTGCCCTCAGTCATATTTGTAATTCTTATTTCACTAAATTCATTCACTGGATTAGGGTAAACGATTATTTCTGAAATTGGTACTACGGTACTCGTTTCTCCAAAATAAGATACTGCATGCTTGAATGATTCTACACCTATTTGTTCTCCAATGATACGCCCAGGAATGTCATCAACAGGTGGATGAATACCTCCCCAAATCCTTGACAAACTACATTGATCAGAAGCATCTCGATACGTTGCCCATTGCAATACCACATCTTGGCTAGGTCCTTTTTCAAAAACCAAAAAATTATTTTTCTTGGCGACAAACTCTCCCATTCCTCCAGGAAAAAAAGCACTCCCCGTTAATAATGTCAATACTTCAGCTGCAGCTCGTGAATAGGTTGAATGACCAGATATATAGCCCGCAAAAGGAGGTGTTACAAATGTAGGTCGCTGATAAGGCCACCAGTTTTCTGCTAAAACCCATCCAACATTAGCTATATCTTCTTTAGGATTATCAATAAAACTAGGTCCTTTCCATGTATATAATTTAATTTTTCCTACATGCTCTCCATACGCACCTGCTAATAGATCAGAGGCTTCTACAGTCTCAATATAATTTTCTAGTAAAGGAATACCGTCTTCATCATAATTACCTAAAGTAGTATCTGTACTCTGACCTTTTTCAGTCATATATCGAATTGCAGAAATTGGTCTTATATAATCATACCAACCTTTAATACTCCAAGCTGCAATTGCCGCATCATGCATGGCACCTCCCAAAATAAAATAACTTTTTATATCCCACTCCAAATTCTCTAAAGCCTCACCTTCTCCTTTCATTTTTCTCACAAGTAAGGGATGATTATTTACATAATTCAATAAGGTAAACCAATGACCTGGTGGTGTTTCAGAATCTGGTCCATCAGCCCAAAATTCAGCCAAAACTCTAGTATAATCTCCACGCGGAACAAGTTGCTTCTGATATGGTGCTTTGGTTATTGGATTTAAAACATACCCCTTACCAATATCTCCTCCTTCCTGAAAATTATAAAATGCATCGTATTCAGTAAAATTTTTAGGTAATAATGATATTGGAATATTACCAATAGATTTAGGAGATATATCCCAAAATACACCATCATCTGGTGATAAATGAGATTGCCAAACTGAAACCATTGAGAACCCTTTTTTATAAATAGAATTTTCATTTTCTGTATTTCTTCCTATTTTAGGAGGAGCTCCAGGGTCGTAAAATACTTTATACGAATTAGAGTTCCGATTGTATGTTGTTGACACATCATCATTAAGTGCAAAAGGCATTGTATTACCCTATTCTGGGCTCAAAAACTCTGGAATAGTTTCATCTCTAACATTTCCACTCTGATCAATAAATACATCTAACGAAAGTGGTTGCCATCTATTAGGATCTATAATAGTATTATTTCCACCAATAATTGGTATCATAGGTTCGTTCACTGGTTTATAATACAAATTATCGTACCCATTGACTTCATTCGAGCCATCTTGTAAACCGTATTCAATTATTTTTTCTGCTATATAATTACCTAATGCTGCTGAACTTCCAGATGAATAGTCTGTTGACTTAAAATCCATGTCATAATTTAGTAATGACATTAAATCATCAAATGTACTCTGTGTTTTTTCTGCATTAGGAGAATTTTTAAAACGATGTTTTAGAAGGTTATAAGTAGCATAACTTATGGTTTTATTAATACTTTGAGTCTTATCTTCAGGCACTTCAAATACATTTAATTCACTCTTAAAACCATTTAATTCTTTACCTATAAAATAGGTTTCTGCTTGTTTATTATGTATTGCCCATGCATCATACATTGCAATACTTGTGTGAAACAAATTACGTGCATGTATAGTTGGCCTTGCAAAATCTTTTCTAATCGCCTCAAGCAATACTTCATTCCATAATCTTGCAATAGAATAATCATTATTTCTGTCATTACCGTCAGGAAGATCAAGTGCAACATTAAATGAGATCATTTCAGAGGAACAAATGTTATTTCTATTAGTAACAGAAATAGTACCTTGAACAGCAATATCCCATAGAACTGTTATTTTATTTGTACCCTGGCCACTTATTATTTTACCGTTAACTACTTCCCAGTCATGAAGATCTCCTATACTAGGGCTATAGCTATAAGTTTCTGTATTTAAAGGATTCGGTGTAAAATTACCTGAGATGACTCCTGAATTTAAAAAAGCACAAGAACCATCACTTACTGTTGCTTTTGGATTATATCCACAAGATTCTTTGTTTGTACAACCAGGAATTTTCACAGCCGTATTATTATTTTCTATGGTATAAAAACTTCCTTCAATAATCTTAATAGTACTATTTATTTGGATATTTTCATGAATCTCTCTAACTCCTGAAGGCCATGTTACAACAATACTATCTGCAACTGTGGCATTGGACACGCCAAAATGTATGGGTTGTATGGACTGCGATTGATAAGCAGCACCATGATAGAACCTAAATTGCTCTAAGTCGTTATCAGTATACAATTCCACTTTTGAACCAAAAGCATTTTTATTGGAAACAACACCTTCTAGCTTTACTTTGAGCCAAGCTCCACTAATTTCTTTGGTAAAATAAGTATCAACACTTGTATTCTCGTACAAAAAGGGATGGTCATCAAAATTAGTAACAATTAAATCCAAATCGCCATCATTATCATAATCAAAAGAAACTGTGCTTCTGCTGTTAGAAGCTATCGTATTTTGACTTGTTAAATTTTCTTTTTCGAATTTTCTTCCAATATTCGTCGAAATATTTTTAAAAAAACAATTAGGTGCAATTCTATCCTCAAATCCATTTGCTATAAAAAGGTCTTCATAACCATCTTGATTAAAATCTGAAAAAGAAACTCCCCAAGCCCATCCTGTATCATAAATGCCTAAACTTTGAGATTGATTGCTATATGCATTACCATCTGTTTGCATATAGAACCCATTTTCTTTGATATTTGTTACCATCAATTCAAAATCACCATTGTTATCAATATCGCTTTGAGCAAGTCCCATTCCATTAAAAGGATCCTCAACACCATAATTTACAGCAATTTCTTCAAAGTCAGTGCCATTTTGATTGATTAACAAATAATTGTTTACACCAAAATCATTGGCTACATATAAATCAATAAACTCATCGTTGTTTGCATCAATAGGAATTGCGGAAAGACTATTTGCCTTTCCCCTAATATTAATAATCTGATACTAGAGAAAATGTACCATCTCCATTATTCTTATAATATCTATTCCCTTTTTTAAAAGCATAATCGCAAATATATAAATCTAAAAATCCATCGTTATTTAAATCTACCCATAAAGCTCCTGAGAATTGACAACCAATACAATTATCAATTATGCCCACTTTAGAGGTTACATTAGAAAATGTGCCGTCACCATTATTATGATACAACTGACTTTGTCTAGCATTGGATAAGAAAATATCTGGATAGCCATCATTATCATAATCTCCCCATGACGCAGCCAATTTAGCACCAATCTCTGTTATCTCTCTCTCATCTATATCATGTAAAAAACCTTCTGAAAATCCAGCTTTAATCGTTACATCTTCAAAACTACCGTCATTATTGTTCTTTAATAAACGACTCCATGTTGTTGGATCATTAGATTTAAATACTGCCTCACCTACTATAAATATATCTAAATCATTATCTAAGTCATAATCTGCAACTGCAATTCCATTATTGTTTGAAATATTTTTGAGTTTAGCCTGAATTTCAATCCATCTGAATTGTTGACTACTAGTTGTTAAAAATGAAAAAAGGAAAAGACTAAAAATTATTTTAATAAAAATGTTTTTGTTCATAATCATCTGTAAGTCCTAATTATAAATAAGTTCTATATCTTAAATATGCATAAATTCAAAAAGGTCTATTAACTAGAATAGACCTTTTTTATATTATACCTTTTTATCTAGTTTATTTTATTGATCGAAGTCCGCTGTAAGTTCAAGTTCACTAAAATTAAAGTAATTGTTACCTCCAAAATTGTCAAAAATAGCAACTCTTATATACCGAACATACACATAACCACTCACATCATGAGTTATCCCTGTACTTCCTGGGTTTTCAGTTAACGAAGCATCAACCATACTTGTCCAACCTTTCATCCCCATTTCTTTAGACCAATCTCCTTCCGTAGCACCACTTAAAACAATTGTAGTAGCAGCCGTATTGGGATCTATACTACCTGAAAGTCCCCAAATTTGGTATCTATTTTGTCCGTTTTGAGGTGACCCCGCTCTATTTTTCCATCCTACTTTTCTTATTAAGTAGTCTTTTCCTAAATCTATCGTAAAATGACCAGGGCTATCTCCACCACTACTATGTCCATGCGTACTTGTATTCCCATCAAAAAGAGCTTCATGAAATTTACCACCCCATGCATTATATAAAGCATCATTAGGCAATACAATTGTTGTTATATCACCTGCTTCATCTGCCCCTATAATATGCAAACCACTCTTAGAGTTCCCTATTTCTTCACCAGTCAAATTAATGGTAGGCGGCACATTTAAGCCTATTCCCGAAATATTGACAACTCCGTTTAAAATTTGATTTTTATTTGTAGATGGGCTAAATCTTACATATACGCTTTTAGCAACGGATATGTCATCAAAACTCACAGAAGAAGTAAAGCCTCCATCAGCTGTCAGACTCACTTCAAAAGAAGAAGTGGCATCTATACTAATTGCGCCATCAATACAATCTGAAGATTCAATTGTAAAACTCTGTACAGGAGAATTTTCATTAGCCATTAATTGTCCAAAATCAAAAGAAGTAGCAGAAACTTCTACCGTAGCTAAAGTATTACAAACAGGAAAATCAGCAGATGTCGGATTCAATGACCAAAAATCTTCAAATGAGGTCTGACCTTCTTTAAGAGGTGGCCAGTAACTAGATACTACTTTAAACGTAGAACTAGGTTTAAAATCTGAAACTACTGTGGTAGTTTCATCATTCCCAATCAAAATAGACTTTTCAACATCTTCAACCGTTGTATAAGTCAATGTTGATTCTTTCATTCTATTAGCAGCTGTCTTCCATGAAATTTCAGCAGATAAATTGGTTGTATTAAAACTTACACCTGTAACTTTTCTTGAAGATAAGTTTGCAATATATTTATCACCATACACTGTTGCTGAAAACTCCAATGGCAACGATTCATTTCCTTGATTATCTAAGTTTTTAAGCTTGAAATCATGAATTCCCTCGCTAAGACCAGATATTGTGAAATACATCGTATCAAGCTTCGTTTCTGTCCTATTGACATCAAAAGTATAAACCGTTTCTCCTTCTTCGGAAACAACTATCTTTTTTATCTTTGGATCACTTGTAATAATAGCACCTAATTTTAATTTATCAACTCCTACTCCAACAATTACTTTTGATGTAACTCCAACAATTATTTTTTCTCCATTTTTAACTAAATCTTTGTATGTGTCATCTTGATCTTCACAAGAAAAGAGCATCATGGAAAAAGCGCAAACAATTGCAATATTTTTTATTATTGATTTTTTCATATTATATATGATATTTTAATAATTATACTTAGTCAATTGGTTTTCCAAAAAACTCAATTTCACCTAAATGAACCCATTGAGAACCTTCCCAGTTTTTGAGTGTTACTACTCTCACATACCTAACTACAGGTTCAGAGTCTGTTGGAAAATCTAACCCCGCCTCAGCGGCAGCACGATCTTCTGATGACTCTTGTCCTAATGGAGCCCCAGAAGGTTTTATCATTTCACCATCTTTTATCAACAATGACCACCCCTCAAAACTAGCTCCATTGTCTGCTGGAATTTCTTTCACTCCCCAAACCTCAAAAAGCCTCGGATTACCACGTGTAAAGAAACCTCCATCTGGCCTAGGAAAAAGCTTCATTCTACTTAAATTAGCATCTTGACCAAGATCTATTGTAAAGGCTATAAGGTTTTTTTGTGTATATGGAGGAATTGCTGGTATTGGATCAGATGCAACATCATTTGTATGATATACATTAGGCCAACCTACACTATCATCCCATAGCTGATCTACAAAGAAATTACCACCACAACATTCCAAAACATTACCATCAGTAGGCAATACATTTACTCCGAACTTTGATTCATCTAACATAACTTCCAATAGAGGTGTTACTGTTCCAGCCAGCCTATCCGTTACATTATCCCATCTGTCAATTGCCGCAACTTTAAATGTAGCTTCTGTAGAATCAAAACCTCTAAAAATATGACTTTCGATATCCCCATTTTCTAAAAAAGCGGATTGTCTATAAACATCAACTTTTTCTCCATCTATTAAAATTTCTTCATACAACTGGAGCTCTATTCGAGTATTGAAACTATTGTCAAAATTAATTCTAACTCCTCCGAAAGTCGGTTTCATTACCAAACTCTCATAAAAGATATCAATAGGAGCTTTGATTGGTGCTATAGAAACAAGTACTGGCTCTGATCTATTATTTCCTTGATCTACAGTTATAAGTTTCACATCTTGTGTGTTACTCACCCTCAATCCATCTACAGTTAAAGAGTTCGTAAATACCGAAGCTCTAGCAGTTGCTAACTCTCCATTATCTCTTTTATAAGATGCCTCTATATACAACAAATCACTTTCATCTGGTATATTATATGTAATCTTAGCGCCACCTGGTATATTCTCTACTTCAACATTTGTTACCTGTAAAGGAGCTGTTCCGTCGTTAAAAAACGGGCCGTTTTTTTCATCTTCTTGACATGCTATTAGCATCAAAAAGCTAGTCATAAAAACTAATACTCTGTTATAATATTTTTTCATATTGTTCTTATTTTGTTAATTACCAACCTGGGTTCTGAATTAAATTAGGGTTTCTAATAATATCTTGTTCAGAAATAGGCCACAAATAATTTTTAGTTAAAAACTTAGGTGTTGCGAAGGTTATTATTTTGTAATATTCTTCCGTGTCTTCTCCAAACCTATTCCAGCCTCGAATGTCTTTATTCATAAATTCTGAGGCTCTTTTCCATCTTCGTAAATCCCAAAAACGTTTTCCTTCAAACACCAATTCAATCATACGTTCCTGTTGAATGATTTCACGAAGACCTTCTTTAGTAGAAGGTTTTGTCGGGTTTATTGAGTAATCAGCCCAAGCGGTAGCAACATCTGATAGTCCTGCCCTAGTTCTTACTTTATTTAACCATACTTGCGCTTCAGATCTGTTATCCGTTTCATTTAAGGTTTCTGCATATAATAAATAAATATCAGCCAATCTTAATACTGGAAATGGATATCTTATTGTTGACAATCCACCTTGTGCTGGTAAAAAATTCTTTGGATGAGACAGCTTTTTTGCAAAATACCCTGTTTCAGACCATGAAAAACCTGGACCATTATTCGCTGCATATTCACCCAACTTGGCATGTACAATATGAGCAGCGCTTTCCACCAAAGCCCCTCCATTTTGATCTTCCAACCATACTCCTCCATCAAAACCCAATGAGGCATAAAATCTTGGTTCTCGATCCAAATGCAAACCTGGTGTTGCAAAACCTTCTTCTATGTAATTTTTATGATCTGCGCCTGCTACTTTTATTGAAAACCTTTCTGAATAAGCATAATCTTTATCTTCTTCAATTGGCACACCATTTTTAGAATAAAACATCTCTGCTACTCTCATTGTTGGCGCCCAATAAGCATTTGCTCCCGTACTTAACCTTGATCTAATATCTAATTTAGGTCTAGACGCTGCTTGTAATCCAGAAGTGTTTTCATCAGATCTCCCCCAAATAAGTTCTTTATTCCAAGGTTCAGATATACTTCCTCTAATATCCATTTTTGTTTTCGTTTCTATACTCCAATCACTTAATGGAGCTATTGTAGTATACAAAACATTTCCAGCAATATTGGCTATTTCAATTGCTTCTAAACAAGCATCTCTAGCTGCTTCCCATTTTTCTGGTGAAAAATCCGTACTTACCAATGCATTTCCTTCAGCATCCTTAAAGCTAGAATAGTCAGTATTACCATTAAACAACGGACTTGCTAGCGTTGTTAAAACCTTCGCTTTTAATGCCGCTGCAACAACTTTTGTTGCTCTTCCCAATTCAAGTTCTGGATTTTGCACTACATAAGGTAAATCTGAAATAGCTTCTTCTAAAAGCGCTACAATATAGGCTCCTACCTCATCAACGGGATCTCTACTAACCCGTACTGCATTCAAACCACTAGAAACTTCTATATTCTTTTTTACCAATGGAATAGGCCCATACATTCTCATCAAATAAAAATGATAATAAGCCTTTAGAAATTTTGCTTCCGCTACCCAAACTTGTTTTTCATAGTCTGGAAGATTAAAAGGTTTATCAATATTATCAAGAAAAATATTACAATCTCTTAAAGCTATAAATAAATTTGGACCTCCTGAATTGCCCCAAGCACCCAAAAGAGGACTAAGTACATTTTGTCCACCTGTAATTATTCTTGGACCTGCTATAGGGTTTCCTAATGGTGCTCTAATTCCCTCATTCAACCAAATCTCATCTCCTGAAATTAAAGAAGGATCCGCAGGAAACCTTCCTCCCCCTCCTACTTTACCAGGTAAATACCCGTACAATGTTGCTAGAAAACGCTGACTTGACAACCGAGTAGCAAATGCATCCTCGATTACAGCAATATTATCAGGAACAACATCCACAAAATCACTACAAGATTGCATAACTAGCAATATTACTGTAGCATATATCTTTATTATATTTTTTACTTTCATAAATTTTAAATTTAATGTCTTATAACAATTCTATTATTTCTAAAATCCTATTTGAAATCCAAGATTAACCACTCTTTGTAATGGATAGTTCAACCCTTTATGTTGAAACTCCGGATCCCATAATTTAAACTTACTAAACAAAAATAAATTTGTACCAGTAAGATATACCCTGAACCTAGTCAAACCCAATCTCTCTTTTTCTTTTTCTCCAAAGACATTAAAGCCTAGCTCTAATTGTTTCAATCTTAAAAAAGCTCCATCTCTTAACCAATAAGTACTATTTACTTCATTGTTTGCTACCCTATTTTCTGAAAGTCTTGGCCATAGTGCGTATACATCTCTATTCTCTTCAGACCAATGATTATCAGCTATTGCTTGTAGCAATCCATTTTCACCTATAAAACCATTTCCCGGTGGACGTCCATTTTGTTGAAAGATTATTCCAAGTCCTTCTATTACATCATTTCCATCACTAGCCGTAATTGTATTTGTAAAAGGCGAGATTTCTCCTGGTCTTATTAAAAAAGAGGTTTGTCCTAAACCTTGAAAAAACATACTTAAATCAAAACGTTTGTATCCCATAGATACACCGAAACCATATGTTATTTTTGGTACAGAAGGATTCCCAATACCAGTAAGGTCTAATTCTGTAATTTGTCCATCACCATTCAAATCTTTGTATTTGATATCACCTCCACCATAATCTTCTCCAGGTGTTCCTGTCAACTGAGCGGGAGAATTTATTGCTTCTGCATCGTCAACAAACAATCTTTCTGCAATAAAACCAACATTTTGCCTTACATTCCTACCTATATTAGATCTCCAAGGCGCTCCTATTTTAGAATAATCAGGCTCCTCAAATACCGTATACTCATTATCTGCATATGTCAACGTAGCTCTTCCTGACATCCAGAAATTATCATTAAAACTATGATTATAATCTAACGACCCATCAAAACCATAAGCTTTTACTTCTCCTACATTTGTCTGTAAACTTGTTTGCAGCCCTAAAGTTGACGGTATATCTACCCTAGTTTGAAGAATATTCGTTCTATTTTCAAAAAATGCATCCACACGAAACTGAAGTGCATCATCAAATAAATTAACATCCAAACCAAAATTTGCTTTTTCAGCAAGCTCCCATGTCACTAAAGGATTTGCATATCTATTGATAGAAACTCCTGGAATAAATTCCCCGAAATTTTCACCAAATAAATATCCCCTTCCATTATTAATCAGACTCACTTCAGAAAGATAGAAGAACCTATCTGTTCTGCTGTTACCAATTCTATCATTTCCTACCAAACCATAAGAAGCTCTTAATTTCAATCGACTAATAACTGAAGACAATTTAGATTTTTCAAAAAAGGATTCATTCGACACCAACCATCCAAAACCAATGGAAGGGAAAAAACCAAACCGATTGTTCTTTGCAAATCTTTCCGATCCATTAAATCCAAAATTCACTTCAGCAAAATAGGTGTTTTTATAATCGTAAGAAAACCTACCAGAAATTCCTATGTTACGTCCAGGTAATGACAACTGTAAGTTAGATGCATTTCCATCTAAAAACTCTCTAGCTGTCCCAACCAACAATCCAGTAACTGTATGATCATCATTAAACGTTCTATTGTAATTTACAGCTGCTTCCATATAAAGAACGGAGTTATTTATTCTATTCCCAGGGTCTAAGCCTAAAGTTGTATCTCCCCCTTCACCTATTAAATTAAGTCTATAATCAGAATCATCTGCGGGATTTACAGCTCCTACTTCATAATAGAAAGGGCTATAAGATCTTCTGTTTTCAAATGATGATGTTGTATTTGCATTTCCCAAAAACCTAGCCGTCAAACCAGGAGTAATACTTTCTAAATTTTGTTTGAGTTCTAACTGGATAAGCGAAAGTGCTTTTCTTCTTTCAATATACCCACGTTGCAATTCGGCATATGGATTGAACCATACCGGATTTTCTGATCTTGAGGTTGGACTGAATACACTTGTTGATCTGCCTTGCGTACTATTTCCAAAAAGTACGTTTGGTTCATTCATATTCTCAACTGTTCGTTGAAATACGGCAGGAAATCTTACTGGACTGGTACGTACTGCTGCATTGTAAACAGCATTACCTCCTTGTAAGGGTCCCTGATAATTATCAATTGTAGAATGCAATCGTACAATCATTTCCGTATTTTTGTGTAAATCGATATTTATATTTGCTCTTAACAAATATTTCTTTAAATCAATATTATTGTTAAAATCATTTAAAGGATCTACTTTTAAAATACCGTCATCTTTACTGAAAGATCCAGCAACATAATACCTGACTTTTTCTCCTCCTCCTCTTACATTTAAATTGAATCTTTTTGTTGTTGTAAAATCTTTGAACAATCTATCATACCAATCTACGGTAGGATATACATTTTGATTTCCTCCCCTTGCAACACCAGCAACCTGAGATTCTGTATATGTAGGAAAATTCCCTCTTGTTCTAGCTGCTTCATTTTGAAGACGCATGTAAGTCAATGGGTCTGCCAATTTAATCCTCGACGCGGGAGCACTAAAAGAATTTTCAACTCTTAAACTTACTATTGGAGCCCCAGAAACACCTACTTTGGTAGTTACCAAAATAATTCCATTTGCTCCTCGTGCTCCGTAAATAGCAGTTGTGGTTGGATCTTTTAAAACAGAAAAACTTTCAATATCATCTGGTTGCAATCTTGCCAAATCATCAACAGTAAGTTCTACACCATCAATAAGAATTAATGGTCCATTTTGTCCGTTAAAAGAAGCCACTCCTCTTACAAAGAACTCTGCGTTATCTGCTCCGGGCTCCCCACTTGTTTGATAAGAGACAACTCCTGCAATCCTACCAGCCAAAGCAGATGTAAGATTACTTGATGGAATTTTTAACTCAGAGGGTTTTATTGTAGAAATTGCTCCTACTATACTCTCTTTTTTCTGAGACCCGAATCCTACGATTACAACCTCATCCAATCCGGCAGAATCAGCCTCCAAAACAACATTTATTGTTGTGCTATCGCCCACCGTAATACTTTTAGATTTCATTCCTACATAAGAGAATTTCAAAACGTCTCCTTTATCAGCCTTAATGGAATAATTTCCATCAAAATCAGTTTCTGTTCCCCTAGTAGTTCCATCAATAATAATACTCACACCTGGCAACACGCTTCCATCAGAAAAAGAGACACTCCCTTTAATTCTTTGTTGAAAATCAAATAATTCTTCCTTAGTATCGATTGATGCTTCAATCGGAATTTTAGGTTTGAATTTCAAGACAATTTGTTTCCCTAAAACCTCATATGAAATTGAAGTTTTGGAGAAGAGTTTATCTAAAATTTTAGATACATTTTCTTTTTTAAACTTAACAGAAACAATCCTTTTATAATCTACCTCCTTGTCATTGTACAGGATTTTAAATTCTGTCTGGGCTTCTATTGCTCTAAATACTTTTTCGATACTTACGCTCTTTAATTCTAGGGAGATTTTCGTATTCTGCGAATAACTATTCGCATAAATTTGAAAAAAAGATATTAAAAGTAAGTAAATAGTTAATTTCATTTTTAAATCAAATTTTAATGAATAAAGAGCATATCTCTTTATATGAATAAGATTTTTCATACTTTTGTTCTATGTTTTGTGGTTTAACAATTCATTTGTAAATCACTTTAAATTGAATCGGGAAATGTTCCAGCATTTTCCGGTTTTTTTTTATTTAAAGTTTGGTTTAATTAAGTCTTGGTCAAGTCATATAGCGGTCTCATTTTTTAAGGTTCATAAATTATTTAATTAGAATTTTATTATTTTCAATAACATATTCAATAGCATAATTCTTATTGAATGAATTCAGTACTTGTTCAATTGTTTCGATATCAAACCTAGCTGTAAAAGTTTCTTCACCTAACTGAACATTCGTATTTATAATAGACACATTATAATGCCTTTCTAGTTTTTTAATAATGTCTTTAAAAGGTACATGATCAAATATAATTTTACCATCCATCCATGCAGTATATATAAAAGTATCTACTCTTTTTTTATCAATAGTTCCCATTTTTTTATCCCATGAAGCTATATAACCTGGTTTCAATAATGAAGCTGTTTTTTCATCATAAATTTCATTTTCTTCATACAAGCTCACAGCTCCTTCTACTAAAACAGTATTAATTACATTATCTTCAGGATAAGCAGATACATTAAAATGAGTTCCTAAAACCCTTACATTTAAGTCATTTACTTTCACTACAAAAGGATGTTTTTTATCTTCAGCTACATCAAAGTACGCTTCACCTCCATTTAAAAAAACGCTCCTAACCTCTCCTTTTAAAAACTTTACAGGATATTTTATTGTTGTCCCAGCATTTAAGTGTACCACAGTTCCATCTGAAAGCACCAATTCAAATGTTTTTCCATAAGGTATATTTAACTCATTATAAGACAACACTTCATCTTCAACTACTTCTGTATTCACATAATTTAATGCTGCTCCTTTTTTATTACCAATAACCTTACCTCCTTGATTTAATATCATACGCTGGCCAGTTACTGAAACCTTTTCTATATCGCCATTATCCAACCGCAATGTGATTACCTCCTCTTCTATTATTAATATGGATTCATCAATATTTAACAAATTAGAATTCAACAAAAAATAGGTCACCACCAAACCCAAAAATACGGCTGCAACTTTAGAAAAAGAATATAAAAAATGCAATTTAAAAGGACTCCTTAATTTCACTTTCAAATTCTTCCATTCTTTTTGTTTGGACTTATTTATAATTTTAATAAGTTTTTCATTTTCTCCATTTATACTGGAGTTCTTCATTTTCTCAATAATTTCTATAGCATTTTTTTTATCAAACCTCTCATAGATTTTTTTTTCATCTATTTCCCCTTCTTTCAAATAAGAAGCTGCAGAATCTTTTGCTATTGCTAATAATTTTTCAATTTTATTCATTATTTCCAAAATAAACACGTGGGTAAATAAACCATATTTAACTAATGACGTAAAAAAAAGAAAACAGGGTGAAAGATTTTATTTTATTTTTTAAAATAAAAGTGTAACACCATTAAAACAGCTATGAAACCGTACAGTAATTACATGTAAAATATATGAGCAATCAATATATAATAACCTTTTAATAGAGGTCGTAATTTTCTATATGCAATACGTTTTTGAGTTTTAACTGTATTCATAGAAATAGACAATTCCTCAGAAATTTGTTCATTTTTAAACCCTTTTAGGCTTAAATTTATTATTTCCTTACACTTAGAAGGTAGTGTATCTATAGCACGGGTAACAACCCTAGAATACTCTTCCAAAAGAACCTCTTTTTCAAAATAAACATCAGATTCTAAAACTTTAATATCCTCTATACTTAACTTTCTATTGACTTTGTACTCTTTACTTCTTAAATAGTCCAAACTTTTATTTCTTACCGAAGTATAAAGACAAGATTTAATTGTGAATTCATTTTCAAAAATAATTTCTTGATCCCAAATTTTGATAAAAACCTCTTGTACGATATCTTTTGACAAATCAATATCATCTAAATATTTATTTGAAAACAAGCACAATGAAGTATAAAAAGTATCAAATAACACCTTATACTCCTTCATGGATAGTTTGTAATTTTTGTTTGGTTTCAAGTCGAGCTAAATAGTTCTTCAAATTTATGTAAAAAAAAATCAGAATCTCAAATAATTTAATTTAAAAAAAAGACGACCTATATCCTCCTTCAACTTTCCTTCTTTTGATTACTCAACTCCTCTATCATATCGAAAATATAATTAATACTACTGTATGGTAATTATCGTTTCATTTAAACAAACAAAACTTGCACAGTACCTATTACAACACCTGTAAACATTGATCAAAAGCTTATAAAAAACAATTATTATACAAACTTCATGAATTGCTAAATAATTAGATTTGCAATCTAATAGATTTTAGAAGTTAACCAAACCCTAATCGGTTACCCTAATTTTCAAACCCCACTTAGTTTATAAAATGATTTTAAATAAAGAGTAACTAACAATTAATTCAACGAGACTTTCTGTCAAAAATGCTACTAAAATTTTAATTGTATCAAATACTTGATTGTTATGTGTTTTTTGAGATTATACTTTCGTTCATATGAAATTAAGTAATTATGAAAAAACAAAGAGGTCATTTTAAACTTGAATAAGAAATACTACAATTTTTATCTATCCTTAAAAAAAACAATCTCCATGTAGTTAAGTACTTTATAGACATGCTCTAATCGAAAACGAGTGGAATTGTGTAATATTTATGTTAAATATTGTTGGATATGGTTTATCGTTTTTTAAAAGACTGATTTAATTTCGTAGTTGTATTATTATGTGAAATAAAAAAATATTTCACATACTTAACAACTATAAAATAAAAAATTTAAAAACAAGTATAGATATCCATTAACGAGATTACTTTACTCCTAAAAAAGACATGTTCCTTTAGAACGGAGGTTACTAATAAGGACCTTTTTATAAAAAGACCTAAAGAATTAAGAAAACTAGAAAATAGGTCTTGTAAATATGCTTTGTTATTTAAAATTAAAGTAGAATAAACCTCATATAGAGGGCAATGACTGATAAAATGTAAATATATGCATAAGAAGACTAAAAATAAAATGAATAAAAATACAACTATTGTATTGTTACTTCTTTTAATGATTAATTTCATTAGTTGCGGGATAAAAGAAAGTAACAAAAAAGAAATTCCAGAAATAAGCTATATAGGAAACATTCAAACAGGAAATGCTTTTGAAAAAACAGTAAAAGGTAAAAACTTAGCTCAAAAAAGAGGTTTTGTAACCCCTTGGACGCATAAAGTAGACAAAGATTATGCACACGCATCAAAAAAAGCTCATAAAAAATTCGATGACCATAAAATAGGAATTCGTATTCATTGGGGTGTTTATAGTTTGAACGGCTCAAACCCTTCTTGGTCATTATGGAATAAGGCAGAAAAAGGGACACTTACAGAGACCAAAAAGAAAATAAAATATATAGATTATGTAAAAGAATATTGTACGTTATATCAAGATTTCAATCCCGTGAAATACAAGCCCAAAGAATGGGCAAAATTATTTAAAGAATGTGGGATGCAATTTGCTGTTTTAACAACGAAGCACCATGATGGCTTTAGTATGTTCGATACAAAAACAACGGTAAATGCTTTAGAAAAAACAAAAGGGGCTGATGGAAAATTAACCTATAAACAAATAAGGAATCATTATAGTATTATGGATACTCCATATAATAAAGATATCATAGCAAGTTTTTGTGATGCTATGAGAACAGAAGACTTAGGAGTCGGATTGTATTTTTCTAATCCAGATTGGATGGATTACGATTTTAGATTTGATATGCGCAATCTTTATAGAGATACAACGTATACTTTGTCTTCGAATCCAGATGGCTATAAAAGAGCAGCAATGCGCTATAGAACTCAGCTTTTAGAATTGAGTTCAAACTATGGACAATTAGATCGTTTGTCTTTAGATCTTGGAATTCCTATGGATATGTGGTCATACACAAAAGAAACATTGAAAGAGGTTCGCAAGTTACAACCGGATATGATGATTAGAAGGAGAGGTATTGGAGCTTGGGGAGATTATTTTACACCTGAAGGAAAAACACCTGTGTTGCCAAAAACGGATAAAAATTTTTATAAAAAAGCAAAACATATTGCTGTAAAAGGAATGTCATGGTCTAAAATAGGAGCAACTGGTAATCATCCTGGCTATTCACCAGATTTAAAAGCTATAGACCCCGAACCTGTAATTGAAAGCCTGATTGAAATTGTTTCTTTAGGAGGAAATCTTCAATTAGGTTTTGGACCAAGTTCAGAAGGTGAATTTCATCCAGAAAGTATAAAACTACTAAAAAAATTAGGAGCATGGTTGAAAGTAAATGGAGAGGCTATTTATCATACCAGAGGAAGAGATGGCGCTAATTATAAAGAAAGTAAAACGGTTGCTTTTACCAAAAGTAAAAAAGATAAAACTGTATATGCTTTGGTAACTAAAATGCCAGAAAAACAATTGCATTTAAAAACAGTAAAAGCAAAAAAAGGATCAAAAATTACACTACTTGGATATCATAAAGAATTGAAATGGACTCAAAACAACAAAGGCCTTTTCATAAAAATACCTGAAGAATTAAAAAAACCAGAAAATAGACCTTGTAAGTACGCTTGGTCGTTTAAGATTGAAATAGAAAAAAAGCAATAGCTAAACTTTGTGCAAAAAACAGAGTCAAGTTATGTAACATAAAATCATTTGTTTAAGACATGTCTTCAATTGTCATTTTACTTTGATTTACTATGAGCCCTTAAACCAAACCTTACTTCTTCTTGAGAATATAGTAGGTTCTTTAGCAATACTTCCTTTGACTAATTCACTTCTACTATAGAATGTAATTTATCAAAGGAAGTATCGCGTATAATTCTATTCAACTAAATATTTTCCAATACAACCTTTCTTTTTTCAAAACTGGAAATGAACTCATAACTAGTAGGTGCATCTAAATTTTCATAAAAAAATCCCCCCACTTTTCAGTTCTCCGATTTATGAGTGCCAGTTTTTCATATACCATAATTAGACAATCCCTTCTCATTACGATGAGGACAGTATACTTCTTTTCAGAAGCAATTATTTCACTTAAAATTTAGAAATATTAATTAAAAACAGTTGCACCCCAACCTTACTAACTCAAGAAAGACAGCAACAAATAAAACGTCTAATAATTGGCTTATTAGAACCAAACACCCTATATAAAAACTTATGAACAACATTTCTAATAAAGAAAAAAATTAGACTTTACAAGGAAAATATTAAACTTAAGCCAATAAAAAGATCGAATTCTTCTTTTTTACTTTTAGGATTGAAATATACAATTACCTTAGACCAATATCAAAAACAAAACAACCAAAAACAACTGAAAACCAGCTAACTAACAAACAAAACACATTAACAAACTTAATTACTTCTTTAACCACTAGTAACTGAAAACAATCAATAAAACACAACCTCTTGGCTTCTTTTAAGACTTATTTAATCTCTAATTATTAAATCGAACCAAAACCAAACTATTAAATATGATTGACAAAAACACTTCTTCCCGGTCAACTTAAATTTCACCTAACTACTCCTTTTTAACCTAACTAAAACCAAACCAACCATGAATAATAAAACACCGCTTTAAAAGAAACATAACCACGACACAGCCAACACTAAAACCAAACTGTAATCTATAAATATGATTAACAGCACATTTCATGTTGGTCTATTTATAACTTATTTACCCCCAAATTTAAAATCAAATACGAACCAACTTTACTTCTAAAAATGAATAACAAAACACATCTTACTGGTTAACACACTACATTATTACACCCGTAATCTTTAAACTAAAAAACAAACTAAAATCGTTAATTATGAAAAATCATTACATATGAGAAAAAATACACTTTTTTTAAGTTTACTAATCCTTGTTTTGACTGCATGTAGCCAAGACGTTCATGAAAGATATACCAAACCAGATTGGTTGGAAGGTGATATCGTATCGATACTTAAGAATGATGGGGATTACTCCATATTTCTTGAAGGACTTAACAGAGCCGGCTATTTAGAACAAGTTTCCGGAAGATCAAACTTAACCGTTTTCGCTCCAAATGATGCAGCATTTGAGGCTTACTTTACTAAGAAACAAATTACGGGATTGGATGGGATACAAGACAACCTTTTAAAAAAGCTAATCACTTATCATTTGGTTCAGAACACCTATACAAAAGACCGATTGACAGAATTATTTGAAGAGCCTATTGTACGGTTACCTACACTTTACCGAGATGATCCTGAAGAGGTCGTAGATGTTCATGATGAAAAAACAAAACTATTATTCAAATACAATAAATGGGTACCGTTGTTTCATAATACACGATTCGAACTTGCCAATGTATCTAATCCTACTGCAAATTTTAATTACTTTTTCGACAACACTTACGAAGAGGATGCTATTTATTACGGAAATGCAAAAATTGTGGAATATGAAATACCTGCAGAAAACGGCTATTTGTATAAAATAAATGAAGTTGTAGAACCTCTAGACAACATTTATGATATCCTAAAAAGATCTCCTGAAAAACACAGTTATTTCCTAACGATGCTTGATGGGTTTAGATATTATTTCTTTGATCAAGATATCACTGATAAATTTGGAGGTGTAGAAAAAGACAGTCTATTTAGGTCTGTTTACCTTTTTGATGCGTTTAAGAAAAACTTGGCTAATGAAGAGAATTTTTTAGGAGATTATAGCGAAATGCACAATTTCAACATCAACGCTTTTATTCCTTATGATGCTAGCTTAAAATTATGGCTTGAACAAAATGTATTAAATGAAGATTACCCAACCTTGGATGATCTTTCCCTTATTTCAAAAAAATACATCCTCAACTATTTTATCTCAGAAGATGAATTTTCTTTTCCAGAAAGAATAGATGGAGCAAAGGTCTTAAATAGTTACAATATTCCAATGACATTCCCAACAGACACCTCTGTTGGTGAGTGTGCAAGTAACGGTGTGTATTACGGACTAACTGAAACGCCTGATATATTATTTTTCAATACGGTTTTAAAAATACCTTTTACTGAAAAAGACTATCAAGTCTATTTATACCTTTTAGAAAATTCTGGTTCAATACCCTTGTATTTGAACAAAAACATAGACTACACTACGTTTATTCCACACAACAATGCTTGGGATGAATTGGGATTTTCTATTGATTATGGTGATCCATTAATTATTGGTGATGAAATATTTAGCCTTGTTGAAAATGACGAGGACAGACCCTTAAACAGAACGCGACTTTCTTCACTTGTAGGGTACCATACACTTACTGGTAAATTCAATTTTTCTGACAACATTCAAATTGTTTCGAATCAAAATAAATTTGGTGTCACCTTTATAAGAGGTACCAATGTTTGGTCAGGCGGAAATGAAGAAATAGGACTTGCTCCAGAATTAATTGAAGAATCTATTGAAGTCATTAATGGAAAATCTTATAAGATAGACATCCCCGTCATGTCACCAACAAAAGACTTGGCATATCATATAGCTCTAAATTCAGAACGTTACAAAGAGTTCATCGATTTAATTACTTCTATTGATGGTTTTAGAAAAAATAGTAAAAATGAAATAATTGGACTTGCTTTTTTAAAATCAGGAAAATACACCTGTTATATTCCTTCAAACGAAGCGATCATACAAGCCAAATCTGAAGGAAAAATCCCAGCAGCGGATGGGGATTTGAATAAAGAACTAAAAGCTTGGTTAAGTTACTTCTTCGTCAACTCAGCAACAGACCTACGCGAAAATTACTTTTTACCTAACGAAGGTTTGAATCAATGGATGGAATCGGCTGCAATCAACGACCCTGAAGCAGAGACATTTCATTTGTTAAAAGTAATTTCTGGCGCAGAATATAAAGTTATAGGAGCAAACAATGAAGAAGCCAAAGTGAATATTGAAGCAGCTACCGTTGGAAGAAACGGCTTGCTTTATGAAATTGACAAAGTAATTAGTTTTAAATAAAATAGGATATAATGTTTAAATATAAATTAATTTTATTGACTGCGGTCTTGCTTTGCAGCTTAAATGCAACAGCACAAAAGGCAAGATTAACAGGGAAAATTACGGACAATGATGGGATACCTTTGCTTGGTGTTAATATTGTTATTGTTTCAGAAACTAACCGCTTTATTTCTGGTGTCACAACCGATTTTGATGGTTCCTACAGCATTAGTTATGACAAAAAGCATACTACTGCTCGTTACAGTTACATCGGTTTTATAGGAGAAACCGTTCAAATTAATGGACGTTCTGTTATCGATGTAGTACTTAAAGAGAATGTAAACTCGATGGACGAGGTCGTTATAGTTGGTGCGAAGTCCAAAATGAGTAATTCAGGTGTTTTTTCAGTTGCATTTAAAGACTTAACAACCGCCAATCAAAAACTCGAAATGAAAGAATTAGAGGATATTGGAGCCGTAAACCTAGGAGATGCATTGCAAGGACAGCTTACAGGTGTTGATATGGTTTCATCGGGAGGGTCTCCAGGTGCTGGTATGTCCATCCGAATAAGAGGAACCTCTACTTTAAATTCAAGTCAAAAACCTTTAATTGTATTAGATGGAGTCATTTTTCCAACCAATATTAATGATGATTTTGATTTCCAAACAGCCGATCAAAATGATTATGGAGCACTTGTGGATATCGCTCCTGAAGATATCGAAAGCATAGAAGTGTTAAAAGATGGAGGTGCCACTGCTTTATATGGTACCAAAGGTGCAAATGGAGTACTTGTTATTACCAGTAAACGTGGTAAAAGAGGGCCAACACGTTTTAATTATTCCTACAAACTAAAAAAACGTTTTAATGAAGACCCAATACCAATGCTTGAAGGTGATGATTATATTGCTTTAATGAATGACGCACTGTGGAACAGTTATTTAGATAGCGATGGAGATGAGCGATATATAAATACTTTAAAAGATTTCCCACAAGTTAACGGAGATTTAAATTACCTCTATTATAATGAATACAATAGCAATACAAATTGGGTTGATTTAATTTCTCAAAATAGCATATCTCATGACCACAATTTTAGCATATCTGGTGGTGGAGAAAAAGCACTTTACCGTTTCAGTTTAGGTGCTCTAAATGATATAGGAACTACAATAGGCACCAGTCTTAACAGGATTAATGCCAAAATGAAAATTGATTATTCTATTTCAGATAAGATTACTTTTTCATCTGATTTTGCATATACAACTAGTGGTCTAAACTCTATTGCTAAACCTAATGGTGGCGGTGGAACTGGAGAACAACAGGTACGTAAATTGGCATTTTATAAGATGCCAAACATGAGTCCTTATCAATATGATTCAAATGGCATTCTTACAGATAGGTATTTTACACCAACTGAAAACTTTCAAACCAGTACTGTAAACCCATTGGCAATCGTTGATCTTGGTCAAAATAAGACTGTTTCAAATAGAATTAGGTCCGTTTTTCGTCTTACTTATAAATTTTCGAATACCTTAAGCTTACGTACAGTTATCTCGTTCGATAAAAATATCAAACAGACAAATCAATTTATTCCACAAATCACAAGTGGACGGAACTACTTAAGTGCCACAGCAAATGACGCTACTGAATGGCATAGTGAATCTTTTGTTTTTCAAACAAATAACAGCCTAAATTTCATCCCTTCACTTGGTGAAAAACACCGTCTTACAAACACATTACTTTTTACAACTTCAGAAAACAAACAATATGGATACCTCAATAGAATAGGAAATACAGGTCATGGAAGTATAAGTATTCCAATAAGTGGAGGTGTTGTTGGTTCTATTGATAATGGTTCAAGTATTATTAGAGACCTAGGAGCATTGCTCAATACTCATTATAGCTATGATGATAAATATTTTTTTAGCGCTGGAATTCGAATGGATGGATCAAGTAAATTTGGAGAAGACGAACGTTTTGGCTTTTTCCCTAACACAAGTATAGCTTATAGAATTAGCAACGAAAAATTTTTAAAAGACATCTCATGGATAAGTGATATCAAATTAAGAGCATCATATGCTGAGGTCGGTATTGAGCCTAAAGGAGCATATCCTTCATTCGGGTCTTATGCAACCAACGGATCGTATCTAAACAATCAAGCACTACGAGCTACATCAATTACATTAGACAATCTAAAATGGGAAAGTACAAAAACCTCAAATTTCGGTGCCGTTATTTTTCTATTTAATAACAACCTAAATCTGGCATTTGACTATTATTTAAAAAACACAAAAGATTTAATATCTGACAGGGTAGATTTACCAGAAACAACTGGTTTTTCACAAGTTAAATTTAAGAATGAAGGTGATGTTCAAAATCGAGGGTATGAATTTAGCGGTTTTTGGAAATTTATTAATAAAAAGGAGTTAAGGGTTCAGATGAATTGGAACGTTTCCACAAACAAAAATATTATACTTAGATTACCAGACAATGTAACTCCTGGCACATATACTTACGGTAATAGAAATTATGCAGAAAGAAAGGAAGTAGGAAAACCAATAGGAAGTTTTTACGGATACAGAAGTCTTGGTGTCTTTCCTGATGATGACGCAACAGTTGCAACCGACCTAAATGGAAACCCTTTGTCAAATCCGGAAGGTGAACTCGTATATTTAAAAACGGCTAATGGTACCTTTTTTAAAGGAGGTGATGCAAAATACCAAGACATCAATTTTGATGGTGTTATAGATGAAAATGACCTCGTTTACTTAGGAAATAGCAGGCCTTTGATTACCGGAGGAATGGGGCCAAGAATCACTTATAAATCATTTACTCTCAACGCCTTTTTCCACTTTAGACTTGGACAAAAAATCAGAAACCGGACAAGAATAGATACAGAAAATATGCGTGGCAGAGACAATCAAAGTACGGCTGTATTAGCTAGATGGCGTAAACCAGGTGACATTACCAATGTTCCTAGGGCTTTAGCTGGGAGAGGATTTAATTATTTAGGTAGTGATCGTTTTGTCGAAGACGGTAGTTACGTACGTTTAAAAAGTTTGTCTTTATCATACCGTTTTCCTAAATCACTATGTAAGAAACTCTACATGAATAATATTAGCACCTATATCTCAGGCCAAGATTTATTGACATGGACTAAATATAGTGGGCAAGACCCTGAAGTTGGAAATAATGGTATAGACAATGCCACTACTCCACGTCCTGCATTGATGAATCTAGGTATAAATTTCAAGTTTTAAATAATAAGGTATTATGAAAAAAATAACACTATTAATTGTAACAACACTATTGTTTTCTAGCTGTTCAGATTGGCTTACCCTTGAACCTGAAAACGAGTTGGTTAAAAAAGAATTTTGGAAAACACAAGAAGATGTTGAAGGCATTCTTTTTAGTTGCTACAATACATTGCAAAAAAACACAGACAACTTAGTGCTATATGGAGAGGTTCGAAGTGACCAAATGGAAACAAAATCACTCCCTTCTAACGCAAGAAGGATACGTGAAGGAAATATAGCTGACAATAATACCTATGCAAAATGGGGATTTTTATATGCTATTATTAATTATGCTAATTCAGTTATAGAAAATGCACCTGGTGTGGAACGTATTGATGAAAATTTTAACCTATCAGAATTGAATTCAATTCTTGCTGAAGCCAAGTTTATACGTTCACTCAGTTATTTCTACTTGGTAAAAATCTGGAAAGATGCCCCTATCATTGTTAAATCTTATGAAACAGATGAAACACCTCTTACAATAACAAAAAATTCAGAAGAGGAACTGTTAGCTTATATTACGACAAGTCTTAAAGAAGCAATTCCTGATATGAAGACTCAATACGAAGAAGAATGGGAAAAATGGGGACGAGGAACGAAGGTAACAGCTCAAACTCTTTTAGCAGATGTTTTCCTTTGGTCTGAAAAATATGAAGAATGTATCAATTACTGTAACAAGATAATTGCAAATCCAACAAAAGCATTGCTTGCCACAGAAAACTGGTTCTCTATTTTTTCCGTAGGGAATACAAATGAAGGAATTTTTGAAATACAATTTAACAAAGAATACGACCAAGTTGGACCATGGAATGCCCTCTATTATAATAATACTAGGCCTTATTTTAGATTTCCCGCTTCCCTTATAGAAGAAGAGTTTTTTTCCGAAGAAGATGTCCGTGGATTTGAAGGAACTTATTCTAAAAAAGAACGACGAATTCTTAAATTCATTACGTCCACACCAAAAAAACCCTCCTTTTACTCAGGTAGTGATTTTGTATCTAACTTTATTATATATCGATTGGCAGACGTCTATTTAATGAAAGCTGAAGCTCATGCTGTATTAGGGGAATACGAAAAAGCTACAGACGCAATCACAACCATTAGAGTTCGTGCTGGTATTGGTGATCAATTAGTAGATATCCCTAAATCGAAAGAAGCTTATGAAGACTTTATATTAACAGAACGTCAAAGAGAATTTACTGGAGAAGGTAAAGCTTGGTTTGACCTACTTAGAGTTGCCAAAAGGAATAATTTTGAACGCAAAGATCTTGTAATTGAAAAACTACTACTCTATGTAAAAGGTGTTGACCGTCCGACCATTCAAAAGGCATTGCAAGACCCCTATGCTTATTACATGCCTATATACTTTAAAGAATTACAACAGAATTCTAAACTGGTACAAAACCCTTACTATCAACTGTGATTGAACGGGATAATTAATGAGTTTTAATAAGATATTAAACAATTTACAAATGAGAAATTTTAAAACGATAATTATTATGAGTTTCACATTGTTGTTTTTTTGCAACTGTGAGGACACGAGTATTAATGATACTTATACAATAACAGAAACATATCCCATCACAATATATATGGGGAAAAATCAAGAGAAATTTGGTTTATGGAAAGAAATCATGGAGCATAGTGAACTCGGACATTCATTTAATGCGAGCGGTACCTATACCATGTATGCTCCAAACAATTCTGCTGTAGAAGAGTGGTTGTCAGGAAAAGAAATTTCATCTTTATCGAAAGAAGAAGCCCGAACACTTGTTTTAAATCATGTAATAAACAAACCTTATATACATACAGATTATAATGAGGGAGCTATTTCAGACCCTAATATGATGGACAATTATATTGCTATTGAATTTGGTGATGGTGGTTATCAAAATATCTTACTCAACAAGAATAGCAGTATTCTTGAGAAGGATATAAAAATGACAAATGGATACATTAATGAGATCAATCACGTCATGGATATCCTACCAAATCTTTCAACAGTTTTATCAAATATGGACGGAGTCACTATTTTTAATGAAGCTATAGAAAAAACAGGATACTCACAAGAATTGACTACAATTGAAAAAGAAGTGAATGGAGTTGTACAAAGACAATTTCGGACAATAATGGCAATTGCGGACACAACTTTTACACGACTCGGAATTAACAGCATAGATGAATTGGTGATAAAATATACAGACGAGACCAACTTCACAGATAAATCTAATGCCTTTAATCAATGGGTTGCTTATCATATTCTAGCAGAAATTAATTATACAAACCAGTTGATTACCCTAGATGAAGAACAAGATTTTAAAAATGTAATGACCTTGGCAACTGAACAAGGAATAGAAATTCGTGATGACAGAGCTATTATTATCAATCGAGAAATAATTCCTCCTACAGATCCAGACGAGAATGAAATGGTATATGCTACCCGTATTTCTAAAGCCTATCGCAACATACCAGCATTAAATGGCACCGTCCATTTTATAGAAAACCTGATGGATATTTACCAGGTCAAACCTTTTAATATTCGACAAGATATTTGGGATATTGCAAACTGGCGCGTATTTGAAAATTTCCGTTCAGGTGGTAGTGGTTCTATTGAATGGGTAGATCAAGATGTTTTTGAAGAAATTTCATGGCATAGTGAGCCCGAACAAGTACCGCTAGGCTACTGGCAACACTGGAACCATGAATGGTTTAAAGGTGGTAGTGCCATTGTTTTAGATTTGAATAAAACTAATACTGGCTGGGTAGAATTTAAAACACCTTATTTAGCTGCTGGAACTTACAAAATTACATTCATGGGACATAAGCGTCCGGATGGTGGACAATGGACAAGTTACTTCGATGGTGTACCTGCAGGAACATTTAACAACTATTATGCTGGAGGCGGTGATGCCTACACTTTACCTGCTATTAAAAGCATTAAAGTAACAAGCGGTGTACATACTATAAGACTAGAGCACCTAACTGGTAATGGGTATATAGGTGTTGGTAACGTAATCTATAAACCTTTATAAATCAATCATTATGAAAAAATTTAAAATTATTATTTCAATTGGAATACTTTCCATTCTTATGATGGTTGGTTGTGAAAACAACATTTGGGATTCCCATTATGAAAATTCTAAATCAATAGCAGCTTCTTCTATTATGGAATATTTAAAAGACAACAGTCAGTATAGTGAGTTTTTAGAGCTTCTTAAAGTAACAAGACTTGATAGTATTGTGAAAAGCTCAACAGATATCACATTGTTTGCGGTTGCAAATCAAAATATGCCTGCTGTTACAAATGAAAATATTGGCCTTTTGAAAAAGCAACTGTTACTTCATATGTTGCATGGTAAATTTTATGGTTATCAAATAGCTGAAAAGAAAAGGTTAAAAACTTTAAACTCTAAATATCTTGAAGTCAAAATTACTGATGACAATACAATTAGTGATGTTCCATTTTTACCTCAAAATATAAATGTTGGAAATGGAGTCGTTCATGAGCTTGAAAGCCTCATAATACCTGTACCAAATGTTTATGAATATCTTTATGCTTTGGGTGAAGAATACAGTATTGTACAAGACTATATCAAAGACTTAGATGTTAAAACATTTGACAAAGCCAATAGCCTTCCGACAGGGGTTAATAATCAAGGTAACACCGTATATGATTCTACATGGGTAATAAAAAACAGACTTTTAGACGGAGCAAATGATGTTCGAAAAGAAGACAATTTGTTTACTGCATTCTATCCTTCAAACGATGTGGTAACTGAAGCTATTACAAAAGTTAGAGAAGATTATGCCGCAAGTGGTGGTGAGTTAAGTCCAGAATTAAATGCTGAGCTTTTTGAATGGACAGTTACTAGTTTATTTAGTAAAGGTTTAATTCTAGATACACCAACAGATACCATTGTAAAAACTACAAATAAAAGTAATTTTTGGATAAGCTCAGGAAAACAAGAAATAATCGGTGATTCTCATAATGCTAGCAACGGAATTGTTTATACGGTGAGTCACTTACATGTGCCCAAAATAAAATACATGAATAAATTCACGTTTGAGCCTAACTTATACTGGATGTTTGACAAAGTAACAAGAGCAAAATACGTAAAACTTGAGGAAGGTAAGAAAGTCCATTTTATGCAGCGTGGAGGCGGGTATGAACCTGCTCATGGATATGGATGGTATGGCTTATGGGGTGTTGAAAACAGAAACTGGGCTGATATTGATTCACATTTTAAAGTGAAATTTCCGTATTCAACTATTGTAACCGAAGAAGATGAACTCAAAGAAGTTTCCCTAATTCCAGGAGAATATGAAGTATACGGTCAAAGTGGAACAACTAAATATGGTATTTGGAAACGACCTAGCTTGGTACAACTGTATATAAATGATATACCTATGGAAAATCAATGGGAACAATGGTTATGGAGTACAAATACGTCTCCTACTTTTTTAGGAAAACTTATCATTCCTGATGAAGCAGGAACGAACCCGATAAGTATTTCTATTGAAGTTCTTGATAGATCTCCTCTTTATAACAATAACAATTCAAACCCTCAAAAGCGTAATCGTGCATTTATCAAACGAATTGAATTTAAACCAACTAAGACTAATTATTAAATCCCTTCAAATGAATAGTAAAATTAATTTCTTATTGGTACTTATCGTTTCCGTTTTTATTACGACTACGAGGGCGCAAAGTATCAAAACAATAAAAATTTTCGATGCAGAAAAAAAACTGCCCATCGTCAATGCCATAGTTAAAACAAACCTAGGACATGAAGTTGAGTCTGATATAGAAGGAGTTGTTAATTTAGATATAAAAAATGCAACCACAATATATATTAGGAAAGAAGGCTTTAAAAATTTAGAAATAAAAACCTTTAACGGAGTTAAAGATATCTATTTCTTATTCCCTAAAGATATAGAACTCCTAAAGGATAGATATGGAAAATTATGGTCTACTATCAAAGAAACAGATATAGACCCTTCTGTATTTAGTTTTGATTTACAATCAAAAGGAGCAGTTGCAGGAGTTTTAGTTCAAGAACATAGCGGTATGCCAGGTGAAGGAGCAGAAATTACAATACGAGGAAACAACTCACTTTCACTTAGTAATAAACCTATACTAATTGTTGATGGACAAGTTTATCAAAATGATGGTTATGAAAGTCCTGTTTTTGAAGGATTTTACAACAATCCCTATAACTTACTTAATACAAATGACATAGAAAGTGTTACTTATTTAAAAGGGAGTGCAAGTGCCATTTATGGTAGTTTAGGTAGTAATGGTGCTATTGTAATTTCAACCAAACGTGCAAATTCATTAGATACTAAAATAACAGTTAGTAGTTGGCTAGGTATGAGTGAAGTAAAACGAATAATTCCGCTTTTAAACAATTCACAATGGACTAATAAAACACTAGAAACGCTACAAACAGATTTAACAATAAATAACATCTACAACACGTATCCCGGTCTTTTCAATAGCCCAGATGATGTTGGTTTCCACCAATACAAACACAATACCGACTGGCAAAATGAAATATTTAGACCTTCTATTTCTCAAAATTTTGGAATTCAAGTTAGGGGTGGAGATGAAATTGCCAAATATTATTTGGGTGTAGGTTATTCTGAGAATGAAGGTATCGTAGGTAATACAAACTTCTCTCGCTATAGCACTAGATTTAACACGGATGTTAATGTAAGTGAAGATTTTGTTATAAAATTGAATCTTGGTGTAAATTATAATAATGGACAACTTATAGACTCTGGTGTTAACAACAACAACCCTATTTATGCTGCCTTGTTTAAAAGTCCGATTCTTCAAGCAATAAAAGTCAATTATAAAGGAGTTGAATTGCCTGTTTATGATCCAATCCATGTATTCAATGTAAGTAATCCACTCGCAATACTTAATGATAATAAAAGTGAGTATAAGGGGTATAGTCTTTTAGGAAACCTTGACCTTACTTACAAAGTCACAGGCAATCTTTGGGTAAAAAGTATAATTGGACTCACAACTTGGAGGGATGAGCAGCATTCTTTTATAAGTGGAGTTACAAGTAATGCTATCGTACCAACTTATATTTATAATAATTATGCCAACAACCAAGTAAAGCACTTTGTAGCTAGTAACAACAGTTTACATGCCGAAGCTAGTATTGGTTATCATAAAGATTTCGATTATTCAAATTTAAACATTGTATTAGGAACTCGCTATTTGTCAAACATATATCAAACCAGTTTTAGTTTTGGTATGAATACTTCTAGTGATAAATTTATAACACTTAATCAGACAGATCGCAACGATTTTAGAGATATCTTCAGTAATTTTTATGAACGAAAGCTAATTAGCAATTACCTTACCGTAGACTATACCATTAAAAACAAGTATAATTTATCTGCGACTGCCAATTATGAAATGAATAATGGGCATGCTTCAAATGGTAATACAAGCTATTTGTATGGAAATATTGGAGCTTCTTATGATATTGGTGCGGAATCATGGTTTAAAGACAACCCACTATTGGAGGTATTCAGGTTCAGACTTGATTATGGTAGAAGCGGAAATAGTCGCCTAAATTCTGATATGACAGATAAACTTTACCAGCCTAAAAATTTTAGTAATGTAACAGGTTTGGTCAGAAAGAACATCTATAACTCAAATATTGGAAATGAACAAACCGACACTTATAACTTAGGATTTGACTTTATATCAGATCGTGAAACTATCAGCTTGACAGTTGATACTTGGAAAGCGAATACAAAGAATATGATTATATACAGTCAAGCTGATAACTTCATTGGGTTTGATGGTGTATTTTATAATAACGGTCAAATGAACACAACAGGTATCGATATTGCTTTGAACACCAAATTTAATGTGGCCAATTTCAAATTTGCATTGGGAGGAAACTTATCAAAAAAAACCAATAAAGTTAAAAGTCTTGGAAACAATAGTATGCTTGTCTCCCATTTTAATGGTGGTCAAATGATGATTAAAGAAGGTGGTTCTGGTTATCACTTTTATGGTTTAAAAACCGATGGCGTCTTTATTGATGATCAACAAGCAGCTGCTAGCAACCTTTCTAACAATTCTGGCTATGTATACAAAGCTGGGGATATTAAATTCGTTGACACAAAACCTGATGGAATCATAAATGAGGAAGATTTTGTTTCAATCGGCAATCCAACTCCAGATTTTTTTGGTGGTTTTTATGGAAAAGTATCACTTGGAAGTTTATCATTAACGGCACAGTTTAACTACTCATCTGGTGGAGATGTATACAATTTCACTCGTTCTTTACTTGAAGGCCAGTCTTCCGCTATCAATCAAACACAAAACGTACTACAATCATGGAAAAACTATGGAGATGTAACAAATGTCCCTAAAGCTGCTCTTGGTGATCCTGCCTTGAACAATACGTTTAGCAATCGTTGGATTGAGGATGGATCCTATATCAACTTATCCGACCTGACGCTTTCTTTCGAACTTCCAACAATCAATAATGCGATCAAAGGAACTAGAATATTCATAAAAGGTAAGAATATATGGACCTCAACTAATTATTTAGGGTATTCTCCAGAATTTAATTACAACGGAAACAGCTTGTTAAGCGGTGTCGATTATGGAAAAATGCCTATCCCCCGTAGTATAATAATTGGTGTAGAAATCGAATTATAAAATTAAAATATATGAAAACTATTATGATAAAAAAATACAGACACCATTTTCAGGTTTTGTTCCTAATATTTGTTTTGGTTGGATGTGACGATCTACTTGAAACAGAAACTAAATCAGGGCTACTTGCCGATGAAAACTATAAAACTGCAATAGATGTTTCTACGAATGTACTTGGGATTTTTGCCAGTGTACAAGATGTAATGCACAAAATAATTGTTTTTAATGAACTGAGAAGTGATGCGCTCTCTCCTTCAGAAAATGCACCTCTTGAACTATTAGCCATCGCTGCATATACTGAAAGTACCAACAATTCGATTATCAATCCAAACGATTTCTATCGAATTATTGTAAACTGTAATGATTTTTTACAAAACGCAGCCAAATACAAATTAAGTGGTGATTACATGTCTGAAACCCAATTTAATGCGCATATGGCAGATGTTCTTCGTATAAAATATTGGACCTATTGGAATATTTCAAAAATGTATGGAAAAGCATACTATTTTGATGATCCGTTAGATCAGATACAGGATATTAAAAGAGTAACAGACCTTACTCCAATACCTCTAAAAGAAATGATTCCATTTTTGATAGAAAAAATTGAAACTAGTACTTATAACTTGAAATCCAAAGTTGATTGGAGAGCTCTTTTTAATGCCAATGCAGATTTTAATTATTACAGTATTGATGCTGAAGTATTATTAGCTGATCTTTATCTATGGAATAACGACCATCAAATGGCCGCAACCATTTATCATTCCATATTAGACGAGAGAACTGATATCAATATTACTCTTTCTGGGGAAACTTATTCTAAAAACAATTATAGAAATTTGTTTACATCAGGATTATCTTCTTTGAATGGATATATACTAAGTGCAGTTGAATACAATGAAACCAATGGACAGTTAAACAAGACCGGACAACTATTTTCTATGGAAGCTGGACAGCAGTTGAATGTGAGTAATACATATATTAATTTGTCTCTTTCTCAAGAAAATTCAGACAACAAAGCAGGCGATTTTTACAGAGGACAACGGACAAGTTTTAATGCAGGAAATAAAGAGGTTAGAAAGTACACTTGGGCAAGCAAACCTCGTGTTCCAATTTACCGAGCAGCTGAATTGCATTTAAAATATGCAGAAGCTCTAAATCAACTTGGTGAATTTGAAAAAGCACTCGCCCTTTTGAATGGTGGTATTAGTACTTATTGGAACGGAAGTAACTTCAAACCACCATTTGATGATGGTAACTGGAAAGCAAAATGGAGAAATAACAAAGGTGTCAGAGGCAGAGCTAAACTGAAATCGCGCATTCTCGACGATACACTTACGGATGAGGAAAAGAAAACAACCATTGATATGTGGATTTTAGAAGAAAGTGCACTTGAACTTGCTTTTGAAGGAAAACGTTTAGAAAATTTAATGAGAGTAAGCTTTCGTTATAATGATCCTTCTATTCTTGCAAAGAAAGTAGCTTCTAAATTTGAAAACGGTCAAGATGCTGCTATTGAAAGCCTACTTATGAACCAAGAAAACTGGTTCTGGCCGTATTAGAAAAATATACACATTCCCTTTTTGTATCAAAGACGCATTATATCTAACTTTTTAGGTATTGTGCGTCTTTCGTCTTTAAGACTATCGTTTGTGCTACCTTCAGAAAGCATTTATACCTATTGAATTTCAAAATTATGGGTAATTAATTTGTTTATTTTGAATTCATATTTCAATATAAAACCAAACCATAGCGGTGTTATGCTCTAGTTTTCTATTTTATCTGACCATAATATCTAATAAATATTTACACTACTTATACCTACTACTAAAAACTATTTCCGTCCTTGTACAACCCTATTTTCAAGTTTTTTATTCTCTTTTCTATAATTTGTAGGTGTTGTATCGTATATTTTTTTAAAACAGGTGCTAAAATATTTCGAATTACCAAACCCAACCATTGTAGCAACTTCACCGGGTGATTTTGATGTATGAATCAAAAGTTGAGCAGCTCTTTTTAACCTTAGTGACTGCATTAATTCATTGATATTTGAAATAGAATTTTTCTTTAATTTCGTATACAAAACAGATTTACTGATTCCTAATTCCTTAATTATAAGTGAAGCTTTAAAATCTGGATTAGATATATTCTTTTCTAAAACAGCAATTATAGTATCATAAAAAGAACTCTCTACAGAACCTTTATTATGATTTTCTGAATCTCCTAAGCCCATTAGATTCTTTTTATATTTTAATTGACTGCCGATCAAATTGTCAATCCTAGAAATTAAGACATCCATTTGAAAAGGTTTTTCTATGTAGGCATCCGCACCAGATTCATAACCTTCTTTTCTATTTTCATTCAATACTTTTGCTGTTAAAAGTAGTATCTTAATATCAATAAAAGCTTTATTAGCACGAACTTCCTTACATAATTCCGTACCAGACATACGTGGCATTCTAACATCAGAAACTATCAAATCTACTTTTTTATTTGCTAAAATCCCCAAAGCTTCCACTCCATCCGAAGCTGTAAGTACAAAATAATTAAAGGACAAATTTGTGACCAAATACTCTCGTAAATTGGATTCATCTTCAACAACCAATAGGGTATAGTTCTTTAATTTTGGAACCTCCAAAACATCCTTTTCACGAACTCTTTGAAACGAATTTTCAGAATATGTGACTTGTTGAATTGATGATAATACAGACTCGTTACCAAGTGCTAATCTTTTATTTTTGTCAAACAACAAATCATTGATAGGAAAAACTACCTTGAAACAACTACCTTCCTGTAGTTTACTGTTCACCTCAATTGTTCCATTATGAGCTTCTACTATTCTTTTAGTTAGCGCCAACCCCAATCCAGATCCTTTTTTATGATTTTTAGACTGATAAAATTCTTTGAAAACATTTTTCAAGTCTTCTTTAGCAATTCCTTGTCCCCGATCTTTAATAGTTATAATTACATTCCCTCCCTTTTTTTCAACCAACAAGTTGATTTTCCCACCATCATAACTGTATTTAAATGCGTTAGACAATAAATTATACATAACCGATTCCATCATGTACTTATCAAACCATGCCATCAGTATTTTATGATTTGTAGTATAACTTAATTCTATATTATTAATTTTTGAAAAATCTCTAAAACTCTTGACTATTTCTCTAATAAATACTACAATATCTAATTTCTCCCCTTGAATTTCAGGAGTTTTATACTCAAATTTTCTATAATCAATTCCCATATTGACTAGTCGCTCAATTCTTAAAGCACTTTTTTGAATCAAGTTTAAATTAGTTTCTACGTCATTAGCTACGGAATGTCTTTTAATTATTTCTTGTAATGGACTGATGATTAAACTCAATGGAGTTCTTATTTCGTGTGATAGATTTGTAAAAAAACGCAATTGTTTTTCGTCCATATCCTTTTGTTCTTTTAATACTTTTTTTTCAAAATCAAAATCTCTTTTTATCTGCTTCCTTCTTAAAACAGCCTTATTAATGATAAATATAAAGCATAAAACAAATAGTATAAAAAGTACTTTAAACCAAGCTGTTTGCCACCAAAAAGGAAGTACAATAATTTCAATACTAGAAAATTTAGTATCAGTTGTATTGTCTATCGTATTTAAAACTTTTATTTTCAAGGTGTAATTACTAGGTTTCAAATTCATATAACTAATACTATTCTTATTAGTTTCTATCCAATCTTTATCATAGCCTTCTAGTTTATACAAAAAATCAATTTTGTTGGGATGTCTAAACTCCATCGGAGAAAAACCTACAGTAAATAATTTTTCACCTGGAGCAATCCTTATTTCTGTTGCTTTTTCTATAGGTTTCTCAAAAAATTTATCCTTTTTATCTATGGTTAATTTTGTAAAGATCACTTTATAGGACTTGTCATTTTTATTTACATTATCAGGATGAAAAGCTAGTACACCTTTTGTTCCTCCAAAATAAAATTTACCAAGTGAATCTTTTATTGCAACTGGGTTGTTGAAAATATTATCCAAAAACCCATCTTTATGTGTATAATTGAAAAACTTTTTAGTCTCAATATCAAATTTTGATACTCCTTTCAAGGTACATACCCATAAATTTTTTTCTTTATCTCTTAATATCCCACTTATATTTTCACTATTTAACCCTTCTTTTTCCCCATAAAACTTAGTTTTTTTTGTAACAATATCTATCAAACAAAGCCCTTTATTTGTTGCCAACCAAAATTCATTTCCTTCTTTTTTAAGAATAAACTTTATCATTTTAGGCTCCCCAGAAACAACCTGAAGGGTTCTATCTTTATAGCTATATAATCCACCAAAATTCCCTACTAAAAAAGGGCCATTTTTCTCACTATAAAATGACAATCCATTTACTGTCATTCTTTTCTCTAATTTTAACTGCTCGTTTGAAATTAATGGACTCGTAACTATTGTACTATTCCCCGTATTAATCCAAAACCTATTTTCTGGATCTTTTTCAATAAAAGCTACTTTGGCATTCATTTTTAACTTTTGATCCAATAGCTTTTGTTTTGTCAAAGTGTGACTAGAAGTATTATATATTGTCACCCCATTTTTAAAAACCCCTAAAAGAAACTTATCTTTAGTTATTTGATTTATACTAGATATTGTTTTTATGCTTTCATCAAAATATACATGTTGTATTTTATTGTTTTTAAATTTATAAATCCCATTTCCATCACTACCAACCCAAATTGTATTATCTGAATCTTTAAACATAGATGAAATTGGAACCGTAAACTGTAAACTGTCTTTTTTATTAAACAACTGGTAAGTTTCAAATGGGTTTCCTTTATCTAAAAGACTAATTCCATTATTTATGTGACCTAACCATAGTACCCCATCTCTATCTAAATAAGAAGTATAAATAAAATTTGAGGATAAAGAAAAAGGATTGTTATTATTACTTTCAATGTATGTGAATTTTCTCTTTTCTGTATTGTATATATTTATCCCACCTCCATCTGAAAATAACCAAACCTCATTATTCGACATTGGTTTTAAGTCCAAAATATAATTACTGTTCAGATTCTTTTTAGCATTCCCTTTATAAAATGATTCAAATAAGACACCTTTCTTATACCAATCAACACCAGAAAGTGAGATTATCCAAAATTCATTTGATCTGTAAGGAATTATTTTAAACTTAGTTCTATTCTTTACTTCGAAATTGCTTGATAAACTCGCAAGTTTTCTAGATTCTGGATCCAAACGAAATAGTTTTTTTCCGACATGCAATACAACTTTATCCCTTCCGTACTTATAAAAACGAATTCTTTTTTTAGCAAGTCTTTTTTTTGAAATAATTTTTTCTATTTCTAATTCTTTAATTTTCTTGGTTTCTGTATTGAAAACAAAAATACTTCGGGAAGAAACCAGCCAAATTTCATTAGCACCACCTTGGACTAAAAATTCAGGAAAAAACTTCGCATTAAACAATACATTTTCAAACTCCTTATTCTTATAATTAAATATTTCAATACTTCTATCGGTCAAAACCAAAAGACCGATTTCTCCATGATATAAAATATCCTTGATACTATTGGTTCTTAAATAAGTTGTTTCTTTTTGTTTGTAAACTTCTATCTGTTTTCCATCAAACTTATTCAAACCATCTTGGGATCCAAACCACATGTAACCAAATTCATCTTGTGTTATACAAGTAATAAAGTCATTTGAAACACCATCTGTTCTATTTAAATTTATAAACTGTGGGGTTGTTTGTCCATAAACGACTAGTGTACAAAAATAGATTATTATACTCTTTATTCGTTTCATGACAAATTGATATTGAAGTTCCATTCAAAACCTACAATATACATATTCCAACAAGTATACCAGCCTCCTAAAAGACAATATAATAAGACTTTATTTGCAGATTCTACTGAAAAATTATCTTTTACTGCAAGGGGTTCTGTCAAAAAAAAACATCAACTTGTTTACCCTAACAACCGATAAATTATCATTCAAATTAAAAAGCTAGCGTACATCAATATAACTTTCTTTACTTATAGGTATTCCTTCTAAAGTCACCCCTTGCAAATCTACCCTATAAGATGTACTCACATCAGATGTATAAAAAGAGATTAATGCCTTTCCTTTTTCATTGAATTTAACTTGTGGTTTCCAACAAAGTGTTGTTCTATAGTCTGGCTTTATATGATTTTCCTTTTTTATATTGTATTTGGGCTCATAAAATTCTTTCGCATTGTAATATCCATATTCTTTAAAACTAGCGGTACCTACAATTTCATTATCAACTTCACTTTTTTCAATTTCTTCTCCATTTTTGGTATAAATAGAAATAGCTCCTCTTGCACCTCTAGAACCCAACATAGCTGAAGCTGCACCACCATGTAAAACATCAACAAAATGAACATTCTCTGCTGGAATTGTATTTACCACATTTGCATCTACAATCACGCCATCCACCAAGTAAATTGGCTCAAACCTTCTCATAATCATTCTTGGCACATTTGTTTCCATATCGTAGGTAACCTTTGCTCCAGGAATATAACCTTCTAATGAATGCAATATGTTTATACCTGGTACAATCCTAGATCCATTATCCTTTACAAAATCAAATCTACGAAATGGCTCTCTATAGAGCATACCTCTACTTTGATACACATCCTTTTTTTTAGATTTTACACTTCTTAATTTCACTTCATTAATTTCTACCAAATCTCCTTTAAAGCGATATACCAAATCTTCATGCATAATAGTACCCGATCTTTCCATATAATTTCGGTTTACTACTATTTTCTTCTCTTTGACTAGACCAAATGATTCGTCTACCTCAGGGACAACAAACTTCTCTATATCTATAAAATAATTATTCTTAATTCTCTTTCCATCTTTTTTGTAGTTTTTTGCTTGAATCAACACAGAAGTCGTGTCGTTCAAATGAAAATCTTTAAACCAAAACTGTCCACTTTTATTTGTTTTAACTTTATTTACAAGAAATAAACTCTCATTAGCTAAAACTAAAGACACCTCAGCACTCACGTTTTTTCGTCTATTAAGGTTTTTCTTAACCGTACCTTTTATATTTATTCCAAATTCATAATTGTATTTGAACTTTGGTTCATTGCCTGATAACACATCCGTCCATACATACCTTGCCCACCCTTGAGTCATCATCAATATATCTAGTATTTTTACTCTGTCTTTATCTTTAGAAAGGAAATAATAACTTGGTTCTTCAATTTCTCCTTTTAAATCTGAATTTAACAATAAATAAGATTTTATATTTAGAGCATTCCTTCCTTGTTTTACCACTGAAAAATCTGTAATTGAAACAGACACATTCGCTTTATTCAATTTTTCGCCTTCATCATTTAAAGAAATTTCCATTTCTACCAAATCTCTCTTCTTATAGCTCGCTTTAGACAAAGCAATTTCAACCTCTGGAATTCCCTTTTTTTCAATTTCTGCAAATACTTTTCGTTCACATATTGGTTGTTCATTCTTATCAAACAATGTAAATTGAACAATTCCACT
>Ga0105356_10000261_pt1 | contig 47509 bp, 33 predicted proteins | sample GOMGulsemesocosm_3_FD_83502 | JGI IMG/M metagenome (GOLD analysis project Ga0105356, IMG submission 83502) | Methane-oxidizing microbial communities from mesocosms in the Gulf of Mexico - GOM9D Gulf of Mexico | ecosystem: Environmental > Aquatic > Marine > Cold seeps | place: Gulf of Mexico...
TTACAGGAGAGTCTGCTACAGAATTTATTAAAAAAATTCGATTTGCCGAGGCTGTTAAATTACTTGAAACTAGACGTCATTCTATTTCAGAAATTGGTTATATGGTGGGGTACAATTCTCCATCTTATTTTACAAATAGTTTTAAAAAATATTTTGGTTACTTACCTACAGAGCATTCTCGAAGAGTATAAATTTATTTTGTATTTATTAAATTGGATATTGTGATTTGGAAGTTACAATTCATAAGATTTACTAGCATCTAATTTCACAAAAATAAAAAGCAATATCGTAAACCCCCACAATCCAGATCCTCCATAGCTAAAGAAAGGCAATGGAATTCCTATAGTAGGAAATAAACCGATTACCATGCCTATATTTATCAAATAATGGAAAAAGAAAACGGTAGCTATTCCATATCCATAGACACGACTAAAAGTAGTCTTTTGTCGTTCTGCAAGTTGTATAATACGCAAAACAAAACCCGTAAAAAGAAGTATTAGCAAAGCAGAACCTAAAAAACCAAATTCTTCACCAACGGCAGAAAAAATATAATCGGTGTCTTGTTCAGGTACAAAATTACCTTGGGTTCTATCTCCTTGGAGGTATCCTTTTCCTGAAAATCCACCAGATTTAATGGTTAAAACAGATTGATTTGTATTGTATCCAACTCCTCTTGTATCTGTGTTTTTTCCTAAAAGGATATTAAATCGATCTCGGTGACTTTGTTCAAAAATATTATTATAGATATAGTCGACACTAAAAATAAATAAACCAATAATAGTAAAAAGGCTAATGATTTTTCCCCAATGAAACTTTAGAGAGATTTTTCTATAGAATTGTATGTATAGAATGAATAGTACTAGTAAGCTATATGAGGCAAATAAGACAGTGTTAAACCCGAAAGCAAGTGTCAATATGAATAAAGCGATTGCAATTGCTCCTATGGCTATATAATAAATAGGAAGTCCTTCTCGGTATAAAACAAAAAAGAAAGAGGTATAAATTAATGCAGACCCAGGGTCAGGCTGTAAGGTAATTAAAACTGCGGGTAAAAAAATAATTATGAAAGCTTTTAGTTGATTCTTCAAAAGTTTTAAATCGTATTGTTTGTCACTTAACAAACGAGCCAATGCCAAAACGGTAGCAAATTTTGCAAATTCGGAAGGTTGAAGGGTACTAACGCCTGCGATATCATACCAAGAAGTAGCTCCATTAATTTTTTTTCCAAAAATGAAAAGCCCAATTAAAGAAAGTAAAGAGATACCATATATTATGGAAGAGAATTTTTCATATGTCTTGGCGTCTATAAATAGCATAAGAATGATTAAAAAAGCACTCAATCCTATCCAAATAATTTGCTTTCCATATTTGGTGCTAAAATCTAAAATTTCAAAATGTTCATCGGTAATAGAGGTGGCATAAATATTCATCCATCCAAAAATGACAAGTATAAAATACAGTATAACCAATACTGGGTCAACTCCAAAAAAAATGTTATTTCGCTGTGCTCTCAATGTTTTTTTATTTTTTACAATTACCAATTACCAATTATTAATTAAGAATTGTCAATTGTTTTTTGTACTCATCCTCTAAGCTGGTTTCAAACATTTTTTGTTCCCACCATTTATTTGTTGTTTTGCCTGTAAGATATTTTTCTATCATTAAGCTCGTAATTGGAGCTGCTACCTGAGATCCATATCCACCATTTTCAATATAAACTACTATAGCTATTTTAGGGTTGTGTTTTGGAGCAAATGCAACAAAAATTGAATGGTCTTCGAATTGAACTTTTTCTCCATTTATACGTTTAAAGTTTTCAGCAGTACCAGTTTTTCCACAAATTTCAATACCTTTTACCCGTACCTGTTTACCCGTACCTGTTTTAAATACATCATGCATACCTTCAATTACTGGAGTAAAATGTTTTTTGTCTATAGTTGTATTGTTTCGTTTTGTGTACTTGATATTGGTTATAGGTTCTCCGTTTATTTTTTTTAAGACATGTGGGGTGTAATAATAGCCTCTGTTAGCAATAGCAGCGGTCATATTGGCCAATTGTATAGGAGTTGTTAATATCTGACCTTGACCAATGGCATTCGAAATAGTATAGCTAGCACGCCAACGTCCACGAGGGTACCAACTGTCATATAATGTTGCATCTGGTATCAACCCAGGGCTACCTTGTGGTAAGTCATAGCCTAGATAATTTCCTAAACCAAAGCTTTTAACATGCTTACTCCATGCATTCATCCCCTCAGCAGCTGATGGGTATTTTTCAATGATTTTTCGATATACATTTGAAAAATATGTATTACAAGATTTTGCAATTCCTCTTCTTAATTTAATAGGAGAATTTACAATATCACAATGGCAGGCCATAAAATCATTTTTTCCAGCACCATATTTATGTCCATGAAAACAATAAAAAGACGATTCAGGATTAATAATACCTTCTTGAAGCCCAACTAAGCCTTGGATCATTTTAAAAGGTGATCCTGGTGCATATTGTGCTAACAAACTTCTGTCGTACATTGGTTTGTTAATAGAATCATTAAAAAAGGCACTGGAATGTTTCGTTCGCATTCTACCTACCATTAAATTAGGGTTGTAGCTTGGCATTGAAATTAAACTTAAAATTTCACCAGTTTCAGGTTCAATAGCTACAATTCCTCCACGTTTTCCTTTCATTAAAGCTTCGCCATATTGTTGAAGTTCGCTGTTAATAGTTAAGGATAAATCTTTTCCAGGAATTGGCATGGTGTCATAGATACCATTTTTGTAAGAGCCAGTAATTTTATTAAAATGATCACGTTGTTTGTATTTAACTCCTTTTGTCCCTCTTAATAATTTTTCATATTCTTTTTCAATTCCAGTAGTTCCTATGAGTTCACCAGCTTGATAATAGGGGTTTTTTTTAGCAGTTTCATCGTTTACTTCATTTACATATCCTAAAATATTAGCAGCTGAATTGATAGGATAGTAGCGTAAAGATTTTTTTTCAATATGAAATCCTTTGTATTTATACATTTTTTCTTGAAGATAGGCGTAATCTTCTTTTGAAATATGTGATAAAAAAACAGATGCCAATCTAGGAGACCACCTTTTTGCTTTTTTGTAACGTTTGACAAAAGAAGCTTTGTCAATATTTATGAGCTTACAAAACTCTATAGTGTCTAATGCTTTTACCTTTCTAGGAATTATCTTTAGATTGTAAGATTGTTTATCGGTTACTAATAACACACCTTCTCTGTCAAAAATATAACCTCTTTCAGGATAATCAAATATTTTTTTTACTGTAGAACTTTGTAATGTATTGTCTTCCGATACTTTGTCTATGATCTGCAAATAGAACAATTTACCAATAAAGACAAATGCCATTAAAATAACGATAAAAGATAGTAAGTATCCTCGTTTCACAAGTAGAATTTTTAAAAGTTTGAAGTTTTCTTCTTTGTAAAAAGAAGTATGCTCAAGATACTCAAAATGATTGTAAATATACTTGTGGAAACAGATTTATAAATGATAAGTTTCAAACTTTTAAGTGAAAAGTACTCCATCCCAAAAATAATAAAATGATGTATGGAAGTTAAGATGCTTACCAAGACAAGAATTCTCAGAAACGACTCGTTATTTAGTCTAAAAAGTTTGAAGTCTAATTCTGGTTTATTTAGTACTAATTTGAAAATTGGCAAACGAAAATAGGCAATACAAACTGCTGCTGCAGCATTGATTCCTCCTGAGTTTGAGAAAATGTCAATACTAAGTCCCAGTAAAAAAGAAACCCATAAAAAATTGGCTCTTTCCTTTTCTAGAGGATATAAGAATATAAAAAGGATATATAAGTTAGGATTGATATAATCTAGAAAATGGATGTTGTTTAGAATTAATACTTGGATAAGTACTAATATTAAAAACCGAAAAGAAAGTAATAATGTGTCTCTAGTCATCGTTGTTTTCTAATTGTTGAATTTCTTCAATATCTCTATTTTTTATGATATAAACATAGCCTAAATTACTCATGTCATTGGCTAAAAGTATTTGTATATTTTCATATTTTTTTGAATTAGAATCAAAGCTCAAAATTGTTCCAATCATCAGTCCTTGAGGGAACAATGTGGATTTTCCTCCAGTTACTACTGTATCTCCAACTTTAATATTAGCTTGTCTTTGTATGTCATGTAATTGAGTAGTTTTATAATCTGTTCCATTCCATGCGAGTGTACCTATGTAATTACTGTTTTTTAAACGAGCATTTATTTTTGAATGACTATTTAAAATAGACAATACAGTTGCATACTTAGAGGTGGTTGCATTAATTACACCAACAATACCTTTACTGCTTATTACTCCCATATCTTGAGTAATTCCATCTCTAACACCTTTATTTATAGTTAAAATATTATTTCTTTTGGTGTAGTTGTTTCTAATGATTTTTCCTGTTGTATATATGTTTTTTTGTTGTGTCGAATCAATTTCAAAAGTAATTACTTCTTCTGTTTTTAAGTCTAAAGCATTTCTTAAGGCTGTGTTTTCTATAGCTAATTTTTGGTTTTCCGTTTTTAAGGATGTGTATTCAAAAAAGGAATTAGAGGTGTTGAATAAACCTCCGGTTATACTATTCGCAGAATTTATAAATTGACTTTTATGATAAGAGTTAGATTGAACAGTTAGTAAAAAAGCAAAAATTTCCAACACTAAGAAGAGTAGGAAATATTTGTATTTCTCTATGAAAAAAGCAATTTGTTGCATTTTTTAAATGAGTTATAAATTCAATATTTTGTGTATTAAAATTTTTACTCCTGCTATGAATGAAGGAGTTGTTGATCACTTATTGAAATTATTTCAGCAATACACTTTTGTATGCATCAATTTTTTTCAATGCAATACCTGTACCTCTAACAACTGCTCTTAAAGGGTCTTCTGCAATGTAAACAGGTAAATCTGTTTTTTTAGAAAGACGTTTGTCTAGACCTCTAAGCATTGAACCACCACCAGCTAAGTAAATTCCAGTATTGTAAATATCTGCCGCCAATTCTGGAGGTGTTTTAGATAAAGTTTCCATTACCGCATCTTCAATACGTAATATAGATTTGTCTAAAGCTTTCGCAATTTCTCTGTAAGAAACTTGTACTTGTTTAGGTTTACCGCTTAGTAAGTCACGCCCTTGTACCAACATGTCATCCGGAGGTGTATCTAAGTCTTCTGTAGCAGCACCAATTTGTATTTTAATTTTTTCAGCAGTTGTTTCTCCTACAAATAAATTATGTTGCGTACGCATGTAATACATAATGTCATTTGTAAACAAATCCCCCGCAACTTTTACAGATTTATCGCAGACAATTCCAGCCAATGCAATTACAGCAATTTCAGTAGTACCTCCACCTATATCAATAATCATATTTCCTTTAGGTTCCATGATATCAATACCAACCCCGATAGCAGCAGCCATAGGTTCGTAGATTAAATAAATCTCTTTCGCATTCATATGCATTGCAGAATCACGAACAGCTCTCTTTTCAACCTCTGTGATACCTGAAGGAATACAGATAACCATGCGTAAGGCAGGTGGGAATAATCTTTTTTTTATGGAAGGAATATTTTTTATGAATTCCTTAATCATTTCCTCAGAAGCTTGGAAGTCAGCAATAACTCCATCTTTTAAGGGACGAATTGTTTTGATGTTTTCATGAGTTTTCCCTTGCATTAGATTTGCTTTCTGACCTGTTGCAATAATTTTGCCAGTAGTTCTATCTCTAGCTACAATTGAAGGGGCATCGATAACAACTTTTCCGTTGTGAATGATAAGTGTATTTGCTGTTCCCAAATCAATAGCAACATCTTCAATCATGAAATCAAAAAAACCCATAGTTCTTTTTGTATATAAAATTAATAAGTGAGGATATTCAACTAAAATTGAATATCCTCCAAATTTAGTAAATTAATGTTTAAAATGGCGCGTTCCTGTAAAAACCATTCCGATATTATTTTCATTACAATAATCGATAGATAATTGGTCTTTTATAGATCCTCCTGGTTGAATAACGGCTTCAATTCCAGCATTTCCTGCAATCTCTACACAATCAGGGAATGGGAAGAAAGCATCACTTGCCATAACGGCTCCTTTCAAATCAAATTTGAAATTTTTCGCTTTTGTGATTGCTTGTTCTAAAGCATCAACTCGAGAAGTTTGCCCAGTTCCACCGGCACACAATTGTTTGTTTTTAACCAAGATGATGGTATTAGATTTGGTATGCTTACAAATTTTTGAGGCAAATAATAAATCTTCAACTTCAGCATCTGAAACAACTCTGTCTGTTACATTTTTCAATCCTTCTTTAGAATCGGTAATGTTATTAGGATCTTGTGCTAAAACTCCGTTTAATGCAGTTCTGTAGCTGATATTTGGAAATTCAACATCTTTTTGAATTAATATAATTCTATTTTTCTTTCCTTTTAAGATTTGCAATGCAGCATCAGAGTAAGAAGGAGCAATAACAACTTCACAGAATAAACTGTGAATTTCAGTAGCTGTAGCTTCGTCAATTTCTTTGTTGGCAATTAATACACCTCCAAAAGCAGAAGTAGGATCACCAGCTAAGGCATCCACATAGGCTTGTGCTAAAGAATCTCTTTGTGCAAAGCCACAAGCATTGTTGTGCTTTAAAATAGCAAAAGTAGGAGCTTCTCCTTTGAATTCTTTTATAAGATTTACAGCAGCATCGACATCTAAAAGGTTGTTGAATGACAACTCTTTTCCGTGTAATTGATCAAATAGTTCATTTAGATTTCCGTAGAAAAAACCTTTTTGATGTGGGTTTTCTCCATAACGTAATTGTTTAGCAGTATCAAAACTTTGTCTAAATACAGGCTGGTCATCATTCATGTAATTGAAGATTGCTGTATCATAATGACTAGAAACTGCGAAAGATTTTGCAGCAAAAGATTTACGCTCAGCCAAAGTAGTTGTACCGTTGTTTTCTGTAATAATAGTTAAGAATTCATCGTATTGTTCCATTGAAGAAACACAAATCACATCCTTAAAGTTTTTGGCAGCAGCTCTAATCAAAGAAATTCCACCAATATCAATTTTTTCAATAATATCTTGTTCAGGAGCACCGCTAGCAACTGTTTTTTCAAAAGGATATAAATCTACAATTACAATATCCATTTCAGGAATGCCAAATTCTTTTAATTGAGCCTGATCACTTTCGTTATCACGTCTGTTTAAAATTCCCCCAAAGACTTTTGGATGTAAAGTTTTAACACGACCTCCTAAAATTGAAGGATACGAAGTTAAATCTTCTACACGAACTACATCGATTCCTAATTCTTTGATAAAAGTTTCAGTACCTCCAGTTGTGTAAATAGTAATGTTTAACTCATTTAATTTCTTTACAATAGGTGCTAGACCGTCTTTGTGAAATACAGAAATTAAGGCAGATTTTGCTGTTTTGCTAGTGCTCATTTTATGTGTTGTAAAATTTTGTGCAAAGTTACTAATTATGTAAAGCTTTTACAACATTAATTTAATGCTAAGATTATTTATTTCTAAGTTGGTAAGTTGTTTGTTTAAAGGATTGAAAATGAGTTTTGGAAGTCGTTTAAAGCTACTTAGGTATTTTTACGGTTTTAACAAGTGTTTTGTGCATTGAAGTGAAGAAAAATGGATTTCATAAATAAAATTCAGTATTTTTGATTGAATCAAGTAATTTTAATTTTATTTATTTTGAGTAAACGGAAAAGTATACTTCTTTTTTTAGCCAAGTTTTTTATTACTTATTTTTTGTTATTTGGTTTGTATTCATCTCATTTGCATAAAACTCAGCAAAAGATACCTTTTTTTAAATGTTCTCCAGTAACAGAATCTGTGGCACATCAAACAAAAGCAATTTTAAATGTTTTTGGATATGCAGTGAACACTGAAGCACATACAAAAGAATTGTCAGTTAAATTATTGGTGCACGATGTGTATACAGCAAGAGTTATCGAAGGCTGTAATTCTATAAGCATTATTATTTTGTTTATTGCTTTTGTAATTGCTTTTCCGGGGCCTTTAAAAGCAACACTGTTATATGCTGTTACTGGGAGTTTTATTATTTATGCAGTGAATGTTTTAAGAATTGCGTTTTTGACAATGGCATTGTACAAATATCCTAATGAACAAGAAATATTACACAATCTCATTTTTCCATCTATTATTTATGGATTGGTGTTTTTACTATGGGTAATTTGGGTGAATGTTTTTTCTAACTATAAAAAAATTAAAGATGCGAAGAAGGTATAAATATCCAGCACTTGTTGCTTTGTTTTTTTTATTGGTTTTGATTAGAGCCTATGAGAGTAAGCTTTTTTATGATCCTTTCATTGTGTTTTTTCAGAATGATTATTTGTACACGACAATGCCTGAATACGATACTCTAAACTTATTTTTTGGGATGTTGTATAGGTATTTCTTGAATTCTATAGTTTCTTTGGCTATTATTTATTTTGTGTTTGAGAAACTGGGTTATTTGATTCTGGCTGGTAAGTTATATGTGTATGGTTTTTTTGTTTTGATTGCTGTATACGCGTATTTATTAAATTCGAATTTTGAATACGGCTATTTGCTTCCGTTTTATATTAGACGTTTTATTATTCATCCACTTTTTTTATTATTGTTATTGGCAGCTTTGTATTATGAAAAACTGTTGGGGCCGAAGTCATCTCTGTAGTGTGATAAATAATTATTGAAGATTGTCACTTAAAGATTGATGGTCAATTAAAAATTACGATGATTTGAAATTTAACTTGTGGAATAGAACCTGTTAAGAAGGGGGGCTAAAAGCCTTTTTATGTTTTTTATGCTTTCTTTTTTTTTGTCTGTTATTCAATCTATAAGTGTAACTTAAAACAACGTATCTGCCTAAGCTTTTTGTTGTGCTTTCTTCAAAGTAATTGATTGTGCTTTTTTTATTAATATCAATATTTTTGTCTAGAAGGTCAATAAAAACGAGTTTAAGAATTTTATTTTTTTTGTTTGAAAAAGCATAGGATACAGAAGCATTCCAGAGAGGAAGTTTTTGTTTGGATGTAAACCTATTGTCCGAATGAATGAAGTAGTCAAATTGAGTATTGAAATTTACTTTTTGAGATACATCTAAGTCTATCATGGCAAAATAACGTTGCATTACATATTTTCTATCAAGGTCTTTTACCAAAGAAAAATAGGTAGTGTTGACACTGTATGTAGCACCTGTTTTAAGATCAAATTTTCTTTTGTTATAGTTTTCAAAAGAAGCATTTATTAAAAAATCTTTAGAAGTAACATCATTTAATTGAAGGTTTATTATAGAGTTAGAAGTTGTATATGTGTTTTTGTTTTTTAGTGTATAGCGAACGCCTAAACCACTAATTTTTTTGCTAAAACTAATTGAGCTGTTGAACTTTTTTTTATTTCCTTGATTTTCAAAGCTTTTTGTTTTGATGAAATCTTCATCAATATCTATATGTGGAATAATAGCATTTGTAGTGTATTGAAATTGAATTTTGGAATAAAAGCTTAAAGAAGAGGTGAAGTCATGAATATTTGCAGATAAGTTCAGTGCGTCATTTTTTTCAGGCAATAAGTTGGGGTTTCCTTTTTTAATAGAGTAAACATTTAAATCATTAGTAACCGTTGTACTTTGCATTGATTTTGGACTGAGAATTGATTTTTTATAAATAAATTTAAATTTCCTTCCTTTTTTAGGACTGTATTGAATTGTAGTCAAGGGGTTGAGGTAGTAGTGGTTTTTTGAAAAATAATTTTTATTTATTTCTCCGAAATAACGATTATTGTCTTGAAGTACTAGTCCTGTATGGATATTTAGTTTTTCACTGTTGTAGCCGTAAGCAAGTTTTGAAAAGAAATTGTTTTCTAGGTGTTTGTAGTGATAGTTTAATTGTTCTTTTATTTCTGTGTTAGAATATGTTGTTTTGGATTGGTTTACATGTTCTTTTTCTTTTTTTAGAATAGCATTGGCTTCAATTTTTAAGAAGTGGTTATTTCCTAAAGGTTCGGTGTATTGAAAAACAAAATTTTTAGAAAAAACATGTAACGATTCATTTCTAAGAGTGAAAATTTCTTTGGATGAAGGGGTTGGTTTGTCTAGATTTCGCGTGATAAATGTTTGTTGATCATTGTTGCGTTTTGTTTTGGAGAAAGTAGTGTAAAATCCAGCACTGAAATGTCTTCCTTTTTCATTTAATTTTTGATGAAAATTTATTTTCAGATTCCCTGAAGCCTTTTCGTTATCATTTTTAAGCTGATTTTTATTGGTTGTTTTTATTTCATTGAGGTTGTTTAAATAGACACCCTCTCTATTTGTATTTGAATTTCTTTGGTCAGCTAGAAATCCACCTTTGATAAAAAGACTATTTGTTTTATTTGATTGATTTTTGTAATTGAAGTTTAAATTGTGATTGTGGCTAGTGTGATTGTAGTTGTTTTTGAATTCAGAGTAGTAATTGTTGGCACTAGAAAAAGTTGTTCGTTTTGAATTTGTAATCCCATTGTTGCGAGATTGATTGTAAAAATAATCGATATTAAACGATTCCTTTTTTTTGAATTCATGCCCTAGGTTGATCCCTCCAACCACCGTAGTTAAAAAACCACTCAGCTTTTTTCTTCTTCTCGAATTATTATTGTCATCAGATTCGTCTCCAAGCCCATCTGAGTTTTGTAAGAAATTTTGAATATTAGAACCGGTAATATTAATATTATTGAACTTACCAATGATTGACAATTGCGTTTTTGATGAAAATTTATTGTAATTCAGATTACTAAAATAACGTTTGTCAAGCCCAACTCCTGAAGACGTTTTACCGAATCCACGTTTCTTTTTGTTTTTTTTGAGAGAAAAATTGATAACAATTTGTTTGTTCCCATCATTGATACCTGTCAATTCAGATTCATTACTTTTTTTGTCAATTACCTCAATTTTAGCAATGGCATCTGCCGATAAGTTTTTTAAGACAATTGCTGGGTCTCCTCCAAAAAACTCTTTTCCGTCAACAAATATTTTAGTGACCTCATTTCCTTGTGCAATAATCTTTCCGTCAGATTCAAGCTCAAGGCCAGGTAGTTTTTTTAGTAATTCTTCAATAGTATCATCGGGGTTTATTTTGAACGAATTGGCATTGAATGAAATGGTGTCTTTTTTTATTTCAATAGGAATAACTGCGGATATAATTACTTCATCCAATAAGTCAACACTTTCTTTAAGTACAATCGTTTTTAGATCTATAGGTTTGTTTTTGTAAACTATGTTTTTAAAGTAAGGAAGGTAGCCCGTTGAAAATAATTGAATTAGAATTGAGTCTTTAGAGGTTTCAATGATTTTAAAGTTTCCTTTTATATCCGTTGTCGTGAAATTTATCATTGTAGAATCTTTCGGATTTAACAATGCAACAGAGACAAATTCAAGAGGTTCTTTTTGTGGATTGATTATGGTTCCTGTAATAGGAGAATTGGATTGACTCATTCCGTTTTTTAAAACAAAAAATATAAAAAAAGGAAGAATATACGTTTTAGCAAAGCAGAGAAGTTTCATGAGTCTGTAAAAAGGGTTGGCATGTAAGTTTCTTTGACTTTTTTATTTATGGATAGTTTAAAAATATCTCAAAAAAAAAGTGCTTTTGAATTTCAAAAGCACTTTTATAATATATTGACGTTTTGTTTTTACATCATTCCTGGCATTCCACCACCACCCATTGGAGGCATTGGAGCCGCAGGAGCTTCACTTTTAATTTCAGATAAAGTACAAGCTGTTGTTAAGATCATCCCAGCTACAGAAGCAGCATTTTCCAAAGCAATACGAGTTACTTTTGTAGGGTCAATAATCCCTGCCGCTAACATCTGTACATACTCACCAGTTTTAGCATTGAAACCATAGTCTTCTTTTCCTTCTAATACTTTAGAAACAACTACAGATCCTTCTCCACCTGCATTTTGTACGATTTGTCTTAAAGGCTCTTCGATAGCTCTATTTAAGATGTTGATACCTGTTTGTTCGTCTGAATTATCAGTAGAAATAGAAGTCAATACAGATTTTGCTCTTGCCAAAGCAACACCTCCACCAGCGATAATTCCTTCTTCAACAGCAGCACGAGTTGCATGCAATGCATCATCTACCCTGTCTTTCTTTTCTTTCATTTCAATTTCACTAGCAGCCCCAACGTATAATACAGCAACACCTCCAGCTAATTTAGCCAAACGTTCTTGCAATTTTTCTCTATCGTAATCAGAAGTTGTAGATTCGATTTGAGATTTTATTTGAGAAACTCTAGTGTCAATGGTTGTTTTGTCTCCAGCTCCATTTACAACAGTTGTATTGTCTTTGTCAATAGTTACTCTTTCAGCAGTACCTAACATTTCTAAAGTAGTTCCTTCTAAAGTAAGACCTCTTTCTTCAGAGATAACGGTTCCTCCTGTTAAAATAGCAATATCTTCTAACATCGCTTTTCTACGATCTCCAAAGCCAGGTGCTTTTACAGCAGCAATTTTTAATGCACCACGTAATTTGTTCATTACGATAGTCGCCAATGCTTCTCCATCAACATCTTCTGCAATAATCAATAAAGGTTTTCCTGATTGAGAAATAGGTTCTAAAATAGGAAGTAATTCTTTTAATGAAGAAATTTTCTTTTCAAATAACAAAATGTATGGATTTTCTAAGTCAACCAACATTTTTTCTGTGTTTGTTACGAAGTAAGGAGATAGGTATCCTCTGTCAAATTGCATTCCCTCAACAATGTCTACATAAGTATCTCTACCTTTAGCTTCTTCTACAGTAATAACGCCTTCTTTGCCTACTTTACCAAAAGCTTCAGCAATTAAATCACCGATTACTTCATCATTGTTAGCTGAAATAGAAGCGACTTGTTTTATTTTATCAGATTCATTCCCAACAACTTGAGATTGCTTTTGTAGATCTGTTACAATAGCAGATACAGCTTTGTCAATTCCTTTTTTTAAATCTAAAGGATTTGCTCCAGCAGCAACATTTTTCAATCCTTCCTGTACTATTGCTTGTGCCAATACAGTTGCGGTAGTTGTACCATCACCAGCCAAGTCACTGGTTTTAGAAGCAACTTCTTTTACCATTTGAGCTCCCATATTTTCAATAGGGTCTTCCAATTCGATTTCTTTAGCAACACTAACTCCATCTTTTGTGATAGAAGGACCTCCAAAGGATTTTTCAATTACTACATTTCTTCCTTTAGGACCTAATGTTACTTTTACTGCATTTGCCAAAGCATCTACACCTCGTTTTAGTCCGTTACGAGCTTCAATATCAAATTTTATATCTTTTGCCATTTTATTTTAATTGTAGCCTTTTTTTGCTAGGAGCATAAGGCTTGATTTTTAATTAGTTTTTAAAAGCTAAATAGTTATGAGACCATTAGCGAAAGGGGGATTTAAACAATAGCGAAAATATCACTCTCTCTCATGATTAAATAATCAGTACCCTCTAATTTTAATTCAGTACCAGCATATTTTCCGTACAAAACAGTGTCACCAACACTTACAGTCATTGCTTCGTCTTTGGTTCCGTTTCCAACGGCAACAACAGTTCCTTTAGATGGTTTTTCTTTTGCAGAATCTGGAATGATTAATCCAGAAGCAGTTGTTGTTTCAGCTGCTAAAGGCTCTATAAGAACTCTATCCGCTAAGGGTTTGATATTTACGTTACTCATTATATAATGTTTTTTAGGTGTTAGTATTTATTTCACATTAGAACAGCTAATAATATGCCATTCTATTTTCACTGACAAATTGTAAAAAAAAATGCCAAGGTGTCATTTACCTTGGCATTTTTACTGTCAACTAATGTTGAATATTATTCTGCAGACTCTTCAGTCTTTTCATCTTTAATAACTGGCAACTGTGCAGGAGCATCATCTACAACTCTATTTTCTATAGTATTCTCTAATTGAGATTCTTGAGAAGCTGATCCTTCTCTTGGAATAGCAAAGTTAGAAAGTAAAATCAATACCATTAAAGCAATAGCTAAAGTCCAAGTACTTTTATCTAAAAAACTGTTTGTACTTTGCACACCTCCCATTGATTGTGAACCACCTCCACCGAATGAAGAAGACAATCCTCCTCCTTTAGGGTTTTGAACCATAATTAGTAAAACTAGCAATACAGCTACAATAAGGATTAAGATTAGGAACAATGTATATGTCATGATTTGTTTATTTTAAGGAATTCAATTTTCTTAATTTGGTCTGCAAAGAAACCACTTTTTTCTGGATATTTCAAACTTAAAATTTGATAAGCTTTTATAGCACTGTTGTATTTTTTTTGTTCTAAGTAAACTTTGGCCAAAGTTTCTGTCATTAAACCACTATTTTCAATAGAAGATTTACTTGCTTTTAAGGGTTTAAGATCTTTGTCAATTGGTTTGATACTTGGATTGTTTTCAATAAAGCGATCTATCAAATCAATGTTTTTAAAAAGTGTATTCGAAGCAGTTGGTTTTTCTTTTCTAGCAATGGGCTCGAATTTTGACAATTGTAGCCATTCACCAAATGAGTGTGTTTCATTTTTTGTGAAATCTAGCGGGGTTCCAATTTTTAATTCGTCTTCAATGTGAGCAATAGTAGTCTTTTCAGCAAGTATATTCTTTTGTTGTTCGCTTGTTATGGTAGTAGTCTTGTTTGGAACTAGCGAAAGTTGGTTTATGAATTCAAAAAGTATAGACCTATCGGTAGTGAGCGCAGCAGTCTCTTTAAGAACTTTATTGTATTTGTAATTGTTGTTTTGCTTGAGACCTTTTAAATAAAAAGCTTTTGCCGCCTGGAAATAAGGGTACGTTTTGGTTATTTTTTCCAATTCCAAAGTCACATCTAAATTGATGTTTTTGTGATTTTGGATATGGGTTATAAACGTATTGCGATTCATATTTTACTTATTTGACAACTTTATGATTTTTACCAATTGGCGACAGATGCATTAAATATATCTTGCGTAACTCTTTCAAAAATTTCTTCGAGTGCACTTTCAAGCAAAGATCCTGTCAGTTGTTCAGATCCACCAAAATCATAGAAATGAGTAAATTTCTTTTCAAAGTTCTTTTTCTCATCTAAATTATTGAAAAAACGAACATTTACAACCACGGTCAGTCGACTTTGAGCAGCAGTCTGATCTGCCGTCGCCGTCATTGGTGTTACACGATAATTTGTTATTTCACCTTCAAAAAGCAAATCTCCATTTGCATTTACAAGACTTAGGTTTGTTTGTCTTAAGAATAAATCTTGTAGAGACTGTGTGAATTGTTGACTTAGTCCTGGCTCCACAAGGGGGGCGTTATTGGGAAAATAATCTATTTGTATTGTTTTTGCATTCCCCGTATCACCTCCAGTAAATGTATAAATTCCACAACTATATAAAGTTAGTAGTAGGCTTAAACTATAGATGAGGTTTGTTTTTAATTTCATTTTTGTTTTTTGTTTTATCCTAAAATATCGCTTTTCAGAATTTTACTTTTTTTTGACTGAAAAGTAATTACAATAATACGATTTATAATAAATAGAACGATAACCTTATTGAATCTATTTGTGTATACAATTTTATAGGTTATATTGTTTTATTTTTCGATACAAAGTTCGTTCAGAGATTCCTAATTCTTTAGCAGCTAATTTTCTTTTATTTTGATTTTTTTCTAAAGATTTTTTAATCATTTCAATTTCTTTTTCATGTAAAGACAAAGATTCATCTTCCTCAATAGTTTCTATGTATTCATAGTTTTCTTGTGTTGGGATGGGGGTGGATTGTTGAATTTGAATCAATTCTACATTCGATTTAGGTATGAAATCGCTATCTTCTTTTTTAATTCTTTCTATTAAATGTTGATGGTTTTGTTGTACTTCATCAATATTTCCATTTTTAATGAGGTCTAAAGTTAGTTTTTTTAGGTCATTGATGTCTTTTTTCATTTCAAACAACACTTTATACATCACATCTTTGTCTTCCGAGAAATTACTTTCTTGAGAATTGCCTCCTTCAATTACAGCAGGTAAGTTATTGTAGCTGGGTAAGTATTGTAAAAGTTTGTCTACGCCAATATTTCTACTTTCCTCAACCACAGAGATTTGTTCTGCAATATTTCTCAATTGTCGAATGTTTCCTGGAAATCTATAATTTATCAATAATTTAATGGCATCTTCATCTAAGCGGATGGTTGGCATTCTGTATTTTTGGGCGAAATCAGAAGCAAATTTTCGAAACAACAAATGAATATCATTTTCTCGATTCCTTAAGGGAGGTAGATTCAGTTCAATGGTACTTAATCTATAAAATAAATCTTCACGAAATTTTCCTTTTTGAATGGCTTCCTGCATTTTTAAATTGGTAGCAGAAACAATTCGAACATTTGTTTTTTGAACACTTGAAGCTCCAACTTTTATAAATTCACCGTTTTCCAACACACGTAACAATCTTACTTGAGTTGTCAAAGGAAGTTCTCCAACTTCATCTAAAAATATAGTTCCGCCATCAGCTACTTCAAAATAGCCTTTTCGTGTTGTTGTAGCTCCCGTAAAAGCACCTTTTTCATGGCCAAATAATTCACTGTCTATAGTTCCTTCAGGTATAGCCCCACAGTTTACTGCAATGTAATTGGCATGTTTTCTATGAGATAATTGATGTATGATTTTAGGAATGGTTTCTTTACCAACACCACTCTCACCAGTAACTAAGACAGAAATATCTGTAGGAGCAACACGGATTGCTTTTTCTATAGAGCGATTTAGTTTGGCATCATTACCAATGATTTCAAAACGTTGTTTTATAGTTGTTAATCCTTCCATTTTTTTTAATTAGTAATTGATAATTGAAAAAAGGATTTTTTGAGCTTTTTCCATTTTGTGCTTAATAACGGGTGTTGAGTCTATATAGTGATTTAGTCTACTATGATTTCAAAACGTTGTTTTATTGTTGTTAATCCTTCTGTTTTTTTTAATTAGTAATTGACAATTAATAATTGATAATTGAAAACGGAGTTTCTTGAGCTTTTCCAACAGTATAACCAATAAGAGTTGCTGAGGTACATTCCTCTACTTTAACCATAACATAGTCTCCAATTTTTTCATCACCTTTAGGAAATACTGCAACATAATTTTGCGTATTTCTTGCCATCCAATGTTTGTCAGATTTTTTTGAAGTCCCTTCAATTAAAACCTCCATAGTTTTGCCAATATACCGCTCAGTGTGTTCGCTACTCAGTCTTCTTTGTATGGCAATAACTTCATTTAGTCTGCGTTTCTTTACTACATTAGGGATGTCATCTTCCATCTTTTTAGCAGCCAATGTCCCAGGTCTTTCAGAGTAAGCGTACATAAAACCATAGTCATATGCTACGTACTCCATCATGCTTAGAGTTTCTTGATGTTCTTCTTCTGTTTCTCCACAAAAACCAATAATCATATCTTGAGAAATGGCTACATCAGGAATTATTTCTTTAATGGTGTCAATCAACGAAATGTATTCTTCTCGACTATGTTGTCTGTTCATTCTTTTCAGTACAGAGGTGCTTCCAGATTGAACAGGTAAATGCAAGTATCTACAAATATTAGGATGTTTTGCAATCACATGCAGTACTTCGATTTCTAAATCTTGTGGGTTGCTTGTAAAGAAACGAACTCTTAATGTAGGGAAGGTTGTGGCTACTAAATCTAGTAGTTCAGCAAATTCTACAGCGGTAGCTTTGGCAATGTCGGAAGCTTTGTCAAAATCTTTTTTCATTCCACCTCCATACCAAAGGTAACTGTCTACATTTTGACCTAATAACGTAATTTCTTTAAAGTTTTTATCTTTCAGATCTTGAATTTCTTCAATGATACTTTGTGGATCTCTACTGCGTTCCCTTCCTCTGGTAAATGGAACAACACAGAACGTACACATGTTATCACAGCCTCGTGTGATAGAAACAAAGGCAGAAACGCCATTTGAATTCAGTCTTACAGGAGATACATCTCCGTAGGTTTCGTCTTTTGATAAAACCACATTTACAGCATCTCTTCCTGCATTTACTTCTTCCAATAAATTAGGAAGATCTTTGTAGGCATCAGGTCCAACAACAAGGTCGACTATTTTTTCTTCGTCTAAAAATTTTGATTTCAAACGTTCTGCCATGCATCCTAAAACACCTACTTTCATTGTAGGATTTATTTTTTTAATTGCATTGTATTTTTGCAAACGTTTTCTAATAGTTTGTTCCGCTTTGTCTCTTATTGAGCAGGTGTTTACCAAAACCAAATCAGCTTCTTCTAAAAGTTGTGTCGTGTTGAAATTATTTTTAGATAAAATGGAAGCAACAATTTCACTGTCGTTCAAATTCATTTGACAACCGTAACTTTCTATATATAACTTTTTGGTGTTTCCTTTGATAGTATCAGTCAACAAAGGATGTCCTTGTTTGTTTGCGTCTATTATTTTTTCAGTCTCCATGCATTCAAAAATTGGATTGCAAAGGTACAATCAAAAATACAAATTGTGACATTTTGGCAGAAAATAATAGGTTAAAATAAATACAAATTTTAAACTTTATTAGAATTAATAGCCAACTAAAATTTGAAATTTAAAAAATCTAGCTACTTTTGCAATAATCATAGGAACCTATATGAAAGATTTAAAATGTTATAATTTTTAAAGAATTCATACGTTTTGGAATTTAGATTATTTATATAAATAAGAATACATGGCAAAGAATTTAGTAATAGTTGAGTCACCAGCAAAAGCAAAAACCATTGAAAAATTTTTAGGAAAAGATTTTCAAGTAGAGTCTAGTTTTGGACACATTGCAGATTTGCCTTCCAGCGAGTTGGGGATTAATGTAGAGGGAGATTTTATGCCAAGTTATATTGTTTCTGATGATAAAAAGGCAGTTGTTAAGAAGCTGAAGTCATTGGCAAAGAAAGCAGATACAGTTTGGTTGGCTAGTGATGAGGATCGAGAAGGAGAAGCAATTGCATGGCACCTAAAAGAACAATTAAAACTAACAGAAGAAAGTACCAAACGAATCGTTTTTCATGAAATAACAAAGAAAGCGATTGTAAAGGCAGTTGAGAACCCAAGAGATATCAATTACGATATGGTAAATGCACAACAAGCGCGTAGGGTATTGGATCGTTTGGTAGGATATGAATTGTCTCCAGTATTGTGGAGAAAAGTAAAAGGAGGACTTTCTGCAGGTAGAGTACAATCTGTAGCGGTTCGGTTGATTGTTGAAAGAGAACGTAGTATTCGTGAATTTAATACAACAGCACATTATAAAGTTGTTGCCGAATTTTCTAATAGAGACGGAAAAACTTTCAAAGCAACAATTCCTAAAAGTTTTAATTCGAGAGAAGAAGCAGAATCGTTTTTAAAATCAGCTGCGGATGCAAATTTCAAAATTGCAGATTTGCAAAAGAAACCAGCAAAAAAATCTCCAGCACCACCATTTACAACATCTACATTACAGCAAGAGGCATCTCGAAAATTAGGTTTTCCAGTAGCCAAGACGATGCAAGTAGCACAACGTTTGTATGAGGCAGGTTTGATAACTTATATGAGGACTGATAGTTTGAATCTTTCTGATGATGCAAAAAAAGAAGCTGAAGAGGAAATTACAAATTATTACGGGGCGGAATACAGCAAGCCAAGAGTTTTTAAAACCAAGTCAAAAGGAGCACAAGAAGCCCATGAGGCGATTCGTCCAACAGATATGAAGCGTCATTCAGTAAATGTTGAATACGATCAAGATCGTTTGTATGACCTGATTTGGAAAAGAACATTGGCATCTCAAATGAGTGATGCACAATTGGAACGTACCAATGTGAAAATAGAAAATTCTAAAAACGAGAAAATTTTCACAGCAAACGGTGAAATGATAAAGTTTGAAGGGTTTTTAAAAGTATATTTAGAAGGGAACGATAATGAAGATGAAGAACAAGCAGGAATGTTACCTCGTTTAGAAAAAAGCGAATCTTTGTCTTACGAATTTATAACAGCAACACAACGTTTTACAAGTCCTCCTTATCGTTTTACAGAGGCATCTTTGGTAAAACAATTGGAAGAACTAGGGATTGGAAGACCGTCTACGTACGCACCAACAATTTCTACAGTACAAAGAAGAGGTTACGTTGAAAAAGGACAGATAGAAGGAGTAGAAAGAGATTACGAACAGTTTGTTTTGAAACAAGGAGTTGTAAACAATCAGTCTTTAGTAGAACGTGTTGGTTCAGATAAAGGAAAATTGGTTCCTACAGATATAGGGAATATTGTAAATGATTTTTTAGTAGCTAATTTTTCTAATATTTTGGATTTTGGATTTACGGCAAAAGTAGAAGCTGATTTTGATGATATTTCTGAAGGAGATCAAGATTGGATTGCTATGATCAAAGAGTTTTACAATAATTTTCACCCTACTGTAAAAGACGTTTCTGAAAATGCAGAGAGAGAAAGTGGAGAACGAATTTTGGGGAAACATCCAGAAACAGGAAGAACAATTCTAGTTCGTTTGGGGAAATTTGGACCGATGGCTCAGATTGGAGACCCAGAAGACGAAGAAAAACTATTTGCAAGTTTGTTAAAAGAACAAACATTAGGAACGATTACCTTGGAACAGGCTTTGGATTTATTCTTATTACCTAAAAATTTAGGGGTATATGAAGGAGAAGAAGTTGTCGTTTCAAACGGTAGATTTGGACCTTATATTAAATTTGGAGCAATGTATGTCTCATTGGATAGAGGAGAAGATCCGATGTCAGTAGATTTGCCAAGAGCTACTGATTTGATTGTTGCAAAACAAAAGGCAGATGCGCCAGTTGCAGAATATGAGAATTTACCAGTTCAAAAAGGAGTTGGTAGGTTTGGACCTTTTATCAAGTGGAATAGTATTTTTATCAATGTGAATAAAAAGTACGATTTTGACAATTTAACTTACGACAATATTGTAGAACTGATTGAAGATAAAAAACGCAAAGAAATTGAAAAAGTAATTCACAATTGGGAAGAAGAAGGAATTCGTCTAGAAAAGGCAAGATGGGGACGTTTTAATATTTTGAAAGGGAAAATAAAAATTGAACTTCCAAAGACGACTGATGCAAAGAATATGACTTTAGAGGAGGTGCAAGATATAATAGAAAAAAAAGCTCCCAAAAAGAAAACCAGAAAAGCACCAGCAAAGAAGAAGGTAGCTAAAAAAGCTCCTGTGAAAAAGAAAAAATAGAAAGCCAACCTTTTAATATGAAGGCGTTTTTTGTGGTTTTTAGTACTTAGAATTATAGATAAATAAAATGAGTTTAGATTTTTTAATGCCCCTTGAAGAAAATGTTTTGGAAGTTATTTCAGAATATCCTGAACAATCTTTGGCTCATTTTATAGTGAAACATTCCGTAGAAAATGGTTTTCCCGATTTGAACAATGTTGCAATTGCCATCATAGGAGTTCAAGATGGAAGGGGAGCTGTTGATAATGATACTACCGGATATGGTTTGGATGTAATTAGAACTTATTTGTATAAGCTGTATCCAGGTAATTGGAATACAAATATTGTTGACCTAGGGAATATCCCTCAAGGAAATACACTTAGTGATACTTATTTTGTAGTCAAAGAAGTTGTAGCATCACTTATTAAGAAGAATATTATACCGCTTTTAATAGGAGGAGGACAAGACCTAACCTATGCAAATTACAGAGCATATGACAGTTTGGAACAAATGGTAAATGTTGTTTCAGTAGATTCAAAATTCGATTTAGGGAAATTAGAGGATGAATTGAATTCGGGCTCTTATTTAAGTAAAATTGTAATGGAAGAACCAGCCAATCTGTTCAATTTTAGTAATATTGGCTATCAGACATTTTTTAATTCTCAAGAAGAAATAGACTTGTTACAGAGTCTTTCTTTCGATGCCTATCGATTGGGTGAAGCTAAAGATTTAAAAATTGTAGAACCCATCATGCGAGATGCAGACATAGTGAGTATCGATATTGGTGCTGTAAGGAAGAGTGAGGCTCCTGCAAATAGCAATGCAACGCCAAATGGTTTTTATGGAGATGAAATCTGTGCAATTTCTCGATATGCTGGCATAAGTGATAAAGTTACTTCTTTTGGTATTTATGAGTTTAATAACCGATTTGATGACAACGGGCAAACAGCACACCTTATTGCTCAAATGATTTGGTATTTTATAGAAGGAGTTAGTTTTAGAGCAAAGGATTATCCATACTGTACAAAAGAAAATTATTTAAAATATATTGTGCCTTTAGATGAAGGAACAATGAATTTTTATAAGAGCCATAAAAGTGGGAGATGGTGGATGGAAATACACACAATGAATGACAATAAATACAAGAGGCATGCGTTAATACCCTGTACCTACCAAGATTATCTAGATGCAGCAGATCAAAATATTCCTGAAAGGTGGTACAAAGCACTTCGGAAATTAAATTAAGAAGAAGAAATACAATCCTATGAAATATCGTTAAGATTTTCAGAAGGTCCTCGTTTTTATTGCTAGAAAAACGTTGTTTTTATTGAAAAAATATTATAGGTTTACGACAAATTACGAAAGACAAGGTAACAATATGAAAAAAATAGCATTATATGTAGTACTTATTTTGGTAGTATGTAGTTGTGGTTCAAATGATAGGGGAGAAGTTCTTGGGAAAAAATCTAAGAGAAAGTGGTTTACCGAAAAGCCTTTTGGAATGGTATTGATTCCGGGAGGATCCTTTACTATGGGAAAGGAAGATGAAGATCCATTTGGAGGAATTAGTACCTTGCCTACCACAGTTACTGTAAAGCAGTACTATATGGATGAATCAGAGATAACCAATAGTGAATACACAGAGTTTATAGAATGGGTAAGAGATTCTATTGTTAGAACCGAGCTGGCAATGGCAGCAGACGAAATGTCTTATCTTACAGATGATACAGGAGACGTAAGCAGTGAAGGTATTTTTAGATATAATTTTGTGCAAGTTGATACAACAGATGCCACAGAATATGAAAAATACATGATTGAAAATTATGGAGGTGTTGGTGATGTAAATTCTTTAACAGAAGGAAGAGCATTGAATTGGAAAGAACCAATTTTATGGGAAAAAGAAGATTATTTAGATGCAGCTTACTCAGAAGTAATGGATTCGATGTACTTGCCTTTGGAAGATACTTTTCAAGGGAAACGAATATTAAATGTAAGGAAATTAAAATACACCTATTCTTGGTTTGATAAGGCACAGGCGGCTAAAAGTACTACCGGAACAAGAAAGGATTTTATCATACACGAAGATGTTTCTGTATATCCAGATACTACAGTATGGGTAAAAGATTTTAGTTATTCTTATAACGATCCAATGCATGAAGATTATTTTTGGCACGATGCGTACGAAGAGTATCCTGTAGTAGGGGTCAATTGGTACCAGGCCAACGCATATTGCAATTGGAAAACAAAAAAGAAAAACGATTACTTAAGATCAAGAAGAAATCCAGTACGCGTTCCTAATTTTAGATTGCCAACAGAAACAGAATGGGAACATGCAGCACGTGGTGGTATCGATCATGGAACGTATCCATGGGGTGGTCCTTATACAACAAGTGATAGAGGCTGTTTTCTTGCAAACTTCAAGCCTGTAAGAGGAAATTATGCTATTGACGGAGCATTGTATACCGTTGAGGCATATTCATACAATCCAAACGGATACGGATTGTATAATATGGCTGGTAATGTATCAGAATGGACAAGTACAGCTTATAATGAAGGTTCTTACAATATTGGATCTAGTATAAATTCAAATATTGAAGATACCGAGAATAAAAGAAAAGTAATTCGAGGAGGATCTTGGAAAGACATTGCTTACTTCTTACAAGTAAGCACGAGAGATTATGAATATGCAGACTCTTTAAAGAGTTTTATTGGTTTTCGAACTGTGCAAGATTTCCTAGGAACTAGAAATAAATAAATACAAACACCCCCTAAAACTAACCCCACAAAAACAAACAGCATGGCACAACAAACATCATTAGGAACTAAGAAATTCTTACATATAGCTTACAACCTCGGAGCATCTATTGTAATATTAGGTGCATTATTCAAATTGTTACATTTTCAAATTTGGATTTTGACAGGAGGAGTAATGTTGACTATTGGTTTGGTAACAGAAGCACTTATTTTTGCTATGTCTGCAATTATAGAAAATGTAGAAGAAGATGATGATTGGAGTTTGGTATATCCAGAATTGGCGGGAGGAGCTGCTAAAGAAAAAGATCCCAATGCAAAGGGGCTTTTAACTCAGAAATTAGACGATATGTTAAAAGAGTCTAATTTAGATGCAGCTTTGGTTCAGAGTTTGGCAGAAAGCATCAAAAATTTCAAAGGTGCAGCAGACAGTATCAATACTTCGGTAGATACAGTAGCAAATACGCACAAATACAATGAAGAAATGGCAGTAGCAGCGGTGCATTTAGAGTCTTTAAACGGATTGTACAAAGTACAGTCAGAGAATACAGAACGTCAAGCATTTTTGAATGAATCTATGTTGAAACATTCAGAAAAATTAGAAGAACAAATGGAAGTTTTGGCCAATAACCTATCTTCTTTGAATTCTGTTTACGGAGGAATGTTATCTGCAATGAATAAATAATTAGTAAGAACTATAAAAACTAATTAATTATGGCAGGAGGAAAACAAAGTTCTAGGCAAAAGATGATCAACTTGATGTATCTTGTTTTTATTGCCATGTTGGCTTTACAAATGGGAAAACAAGTATTGTCTTCATTTGGATATTTAAAGGAGAAATTAGAAGATGCTAATGTAACGGCTACAGGAGAAATTGATTTTGTTCTAAGTGACTTGGGAATAAAAGCATCAGAACAACCAGAAAAATATCAAGAACTTAATGAAAAAGCAATTCAGATAAATGAATTGTCTAATGAGTTTTACGATTATTTGGTAGGTGTAAAAGATACACTGTTACTTGGGTTTGCTCAAGAAGACAAAAGGAATTATGAAGCGATGGACTCTGAAACAGCAGGAGATGAATATTTCTTTAAAGGTGAGAAGTTGACGTCGAATGGTGAGCAATTTATCGCTAAAATTAATGGCTATAGAGAGGCTGTGATTGCAGTTTTAGGTGAAACGATCAAAGAAGATGTATTGTCTAATTTGAATAAGCGTTTTGATACAAGCGATCAGGTTGTTAAAGATTTGCCACAACCACAACCATGGATTCGGAATCGTTACGAAGGTTTTCCTTTAGTAGCAACCTTGACAAATATTTCTGTGATTCAATCGGACGTTAAAACATCTGAAAAAGAGATTTACAATTCTTTATTAGGAAAACAGCTATCTGCAGATGCATCTATTAGTGAGAGTACTTACAAATCAATTGTAATTCCTGGAAAGCCAGCTTATTTCCCTGGAGAAGAATTTGTGGGGACTATTGTTTTAGGGCGTTACGATGCAAGTTTAAAGCCAGAGAAAGTAACTGTAAATGGTAAACTTGTCGAAGGAAGAGATAAAGGAGCCGCAGTGTTGAAGTTTAGAGCAGGTAATATTGGAGAAAATCCAATAAAAGGAAAATTCACTTTTAGACAGGGAGGAGAATTGGTAGACATCGAAATCAATTCATCATATGTAGTGATTCCGAAACCGAACTCGGCTGTAGTTTCTGCTGATAAAATGAATGTTGTGTATCGTGGAGTTCAAAATCCGATTACAATCTCAATACCAGGAGTTTCTGATAACAATGTGAAGGCCAATGCTATTGGTTTAAAAAGAGTCAAAGGGACAAAATATATGTTGACCCCTGGAAAAGGAAAAGAAGTAATTATTTATGTAACTGGAAAAACTAGTGATGGAACAAAAATTTCATCTCCACCAGTAAAATTCAGAATTAAAGATATTCCACCTCCAGCAGCATCTATTAGAAAGAAAATAGGATCGATTAAATTGCCAAAGTCAAGTTTGGCTAAGTCCAGTATAGAAGCTGCATTGATTGATTTTGATTTTGATTTGAAATTGAGAGTTTCAGGTTTTAAGATAAAAATACCTGGACAATCAACAGTACTTGTAAAAGGAACAAGGTTGGATGCAAGGGCACAGAAAGCATTGCAAAGAGCAAGAAGAGGAGATGTAATTAGTATCTTTGATGTAAAAGCGAGTATCATCGGTAATTCTACTTATAGATTGAAAGGTGTACTTCCTTTAAGTGTAGAATTGACGAATTAATTAATAGAGAGAAAGTATACAGTATCTTTTTATTTAAGAAAAGGTATACTGAATTAGCATATAACTGTCTATCTAAAATAGAGAAACAATGAAGAATTTGAAAAGTTATTTATTATTTGTTATTGTGTTCTTATTGGCGTTTTCAATAAAAGCACAAGCTGATTTTAATTTACTGAATGCAAAGACACCAGATGAAATTGGGAAAGTGCCTCAGGAAAGAAAAACTGCAAACAAAGACAAACCATTGCCATATGGTTATATTGATGACAGAGATATTCTTTGGTCTAATGTTGTTTGGGAACATATTGATTTGAATGAAAAAATCAACATGCCTTTGTATTATCCAATAGATTCTACCTATGTGGATAGCAGTAGAAAATCTATGTTCTACACTTTGCTAAGAGGAATAAAAAATGGTGATATCAAGGAAGTTTATGAAGATTCTTTTTTCAAATCAAAATTGACAATGAAAGATATCAATCAGAAATTGACAAGAATCGATACGTCTGATTATGCATATGAATTGTTAAACGAAGGACAAACAAATATCAAAGAATTTGTAGATGAAATTTCTATAAAATCAGAAGATATTGACGGTTATAGAATTAAAGGAATTTGGTTTTTTGATAAAAGACAAGGTGAAATGAAGTACCGAATGTTGGCAATTGCTCCTATGGCTCCCGATGTTCAAATTTTAGGAAGAGATGATATCCAGGCAGAAGAAAGTTTGCCTTTGTTTTGGGTTTTTTATCCGAATGCCAGAGAGGTGTTACATAATGGAACAGCGTTTAACGAAAAAAACCACAGGTCTCCAATTTCGTTTGATCAAATATTAAATGCAAGAAGATTTAGTTCGTTGGTATTACGAGAAGAAAACTTATATGGAAATAGAAGTATAGCAGAATATATAAGAGGAAATGCATTGTTTCAAATTATGGAATCTGAACGTATCAAGGAACACATTAGAAATAAAGAATTGGATATGTGGAATTATTAATTCCACTGGTGAGTTTAATTCTCCGATGCTTGCATTGTGGAAGTTGACTGCTATCATTTTTAATGCTCAAACAAAAAGATCTATTTACAATAGGTCTTTTTGTTTTTTGGAAAATAATAAGTGCCGGTATAAATTCGTTTAGCCACTAACAAATAAACAATTCTCAGAAGAAATGGAAGTAGATTATATTATAGTAGGTTTTGGTTTGGCAGGAATGGCATTTGTAAATGTGTTAGAAGAAAATAACAAATCTTTTATTGTATTCGAAGATGCTTCTCAGACTTCTTCTAATGTGGCAGGAGGTGTATATAATCCAGTTGTTTTAAAAAGATTTACACCTGTTTGGCAAGGAGCAGAGCAATTGGATATTGCATTGCCGTTTTATAGAAATTTGGAGGAAAAGTTTCAAGCTAAATATGATTTTAGGTTTGACACTTACCGTTCTTTCAAATCGATAGAAGAACAGAACAATTGGTTTACAGCTTCGGATAAGCCACTATTGGCTCCTTTTATGGACACCAAGATTGTACACGAAAAATACAATGGGGTTGTTTCTGATTTTGGTTTTGGAAAACTTAAAAACACAGGGAGAATTGATACCAAGACATTACTAGCTGATTATAAAAAAGAATTGGAGACGAATAATCAAATAGTATTTGAGTCTTTTGATTACAGTTCGGTAGTTTTTGAAGAAGAGAAAGTAGTTTACAAAGATATAAAAGCAAAGAAAATTATTTTTTGTGAAGGATACGGAATGTATAAAAACCCTTTTTTTAGGGACTTGCCGATGAATGAAGCAAAGGGAGAATTACTGACAATTCATGCGCCAGAATTGGATGTAGATTTTTTAATAAAAGCAGCAGTATTTGTCTTGCCAATTGGAGATCATCATTATAAAGTTGGGGCCACATTTAATTGGAAAGATAAAACACTATTTCCTACTGAAGAAGGTAGAAAAGAATTGGTTAAAAAGCTGGAAACTTTTATTTCTGTACCATATCGAATTGTGGATCAAACAGCAGGGATTCGGCCAACGGTTAAAGACAGGAGACCTTTGGTAGGAATACACCCAAAACACAAACAATTGGCTATTTTAAACGGCTTGGGAACAAGAGGGGTAATGATTGCACCCAAAGTAGCAAAAGATCTCTATGAACATCTAACAAATGCGATTTCTCTAGAGGATGAGATTGATATAAAACGGTTTTATTAGTTTCAATTTTAGGCTTGTTTTCCTAAGACAGAACAAAAATTAAGATATTCATTCAATTTTATATATTTTTCAGCAGCTTCTTTTGCTGATGTAGAGGAAACAGGTTTTTAAAATATGCGGTCTAGAAGTTTTAAGTCTTTTTAATATTATTTCTTATCATTAACTGAGGTGTGGTTTATATAATTTTAATGTGTCAAAAATATTTACAGTAATGTTAATATTTTTGACATTTTTTATTTAATAAAAGAAAGACGATGCGAAGTAAACTGCTTACAGATAAATGATTGTGTCTTTGGCACGTTATTCGATTGAGTAGTTTGTAAGGAATTGGATAAATAGCATTATAGAATATAATAAAGTTGTTAATTTTTTGTGAAAGTGTTTTTTATATCTAATGAATTAGATATAAATAAGTTAGATTAGCAAAAAAAATTGTTTTCCTATTTGGATTACTGATGAAACGAATAATTATGTTTTTATATAATTACTCAGTTATGCGCCATATTAAATAAAGTAAGAATATATGGGTTGTAAGAATTTGGTATATACTTAAGGTGTTTTAAGCATTGATTAATAACAGAAATTACACATGAAATATTACAAATTAATATTTATTATTTGGCTCCTATTTGCATTTAAAGTAGCGGCTAATAATACAAATTCCGATATTTCATCTGTTTGGATATTTAGTGGACATCCTGGTATGGATGAGAAACAGGAAACCTTCAAATCAAAAATTATGTCCATTCAAAAGACTTTGATTGAAGATTATAATTTAAATACTAAAGAAATCCATTTATATATAAACAAGGGAGGAAATTCTTCTTTGGCTTGTACAAAAGAAAACGTGCTTATTGCTTTCAATAAAATAAATCAATTGATAAAGCAAGGAGAAAATTGTTTGGTTATTTTTTTAGGGCATGCCAATAGTACAGCAAAAGATATTCATTATAATTTACCAGGACGAGATATTTCAATGAAGGAATTGTCTAAAAATATCAATCCCGTAAAAGGACAAGGAAGTTTGGGGATTATTTGGGCTGTTGAATCTGGAGAAAGAGCAGTGAAAATGTTGGCAAATAAAAATTTGGTTGTTTTGGCCTCGGCAGAAACAGAAGATAGAGATAATGAACCTGTTTTAAATGAAATATTTGAAAAGCTATTGAATAAAAATTTAGTGGATGAAAATAAGGACGGGAATGTGTCTTTTTTTGAACTGCATAGATTGGCAAAGAAAGAAGTGAAAAAATGGTATCAGGATAGAGGATTGATCCAATTGGAAAAAATTATTTTAGATGGTGATGGAAATGGGGTTGGTACTTCAGCTCCTTCACCAACGGATGCAAAAAAAGCAAAAAAAATTATATTAAAATATTAAATATTATGAATCAGAATAACGAGAATGTCGACCTACTATTAGATGATATGCAGTTGATAGAACAATTAAGAGCAACGCATAAAGAATTGTTGACAGAAGCATCTAAAGTAGTTTTTGGACAAGATGAAATTTTAGAATTTATGCTTATTAGTCTGTTGTGTAAAGGACATGCTTTGTTATGGGGGCTTCCTGGTTTGGGGAAAACTTTAATGGCAAATACCATGTCTCAAATGTTAGATCTTGATTTTTGTAGAATACAGTTTACACCAGATTTAATGCCTTCGGATATTACTGGAACAGACGTTATTGAAGAAAATTCAGAAACAGGGAAACGTGAAAGAAAATTTTTAAAAGGGCCAATTTTTGCCAACTTAGTATTGGCAGATGAAATTAACCGTACGCCACCTAAAACGCAAGCATCTTTATTACAGGCAATGCAAGAAAAAAACGTGTCTATAGGTAGAGAAACTTATAAACTAGAAGAACCTTTTATGGTTTTAGCAACGCAAAATCCTATTGAAATGGAAGGAACCTATGTGTTACCTGAAGCACAATTAGATAGATTTATGTTTTGTTTAAAAGTAAGTTATCCAACAGAAAACGATGAAGTAGCAATAGTAAGAGGAACAACAGGTGTTAGTGGAAAAAAAGTTCATAAAATTATTGGAACACAAGAGCTGCAAAAACTTCAAGAAATTGTAAGAGCCGTTCCTGTATCTGATGATGTGATCCGATATGCTGTAAAAATTGCAGCAGCAACACGTGTTGATGACTCAGGAGAGAAAAAGATAGATATTGTTGAGAATTATGTGTCACATGGTGCAAGTCCAAGAGCTTCGCAGTATTTAATTTTAGGAGCAAAAGCAAAGGCTTTGTTAAACGGTAGATATCACGTAAGTAAAGAAGATGTAAATGAAATGGCAGCTGCTGTTTTAAGACATCGTTTGGTATTGAATTTTAGAAGTAGAGCAGATAAAGTGAGCGCAGATGAAATAATCACTGAAATTTTAAAACAACTTTCCTAATTTAAAATGTGATCTGATTTTTTTGTTGAATGAAAATTATATTTGAGAAGTAAAAAAATGCAAAAATTCCCTGAAAAAGAAAAATCCTCACTTCAAGATCCAGATGTCTTTATGGCGCTAGATGATCTTGAATTGGTTGCCAAAGGTGTCGTTGAAGGCGCATTAAGCGGTTTACACAGAAGTAAATTTATTGGTTTTAGCAATGAATTTGATTCACATCGCGATTATCAATTGGGAGATGATTTAAAACATCTTAATTGGAACTTATGGGGAAAAACAGATAAGTTGTTTATCAAACAATACGAGTCTGATACAAATTTAAGTTTATATATATTTTTAGATCAAAGTGGTTCTATGCTTACCAATAACGGTAAAGGTTCTAAATGGGCTTATGCAGCAAGAGCCGTTGCTTCATTATGTTATTTGGCAATGAAAAACAGGGACGCAACAGGTGTTTATTTATTAGAAAACAGTATCAAAAACTTTATTCCACCTGCTGTTAAAATGGGACATTTTTATGATGTCGTTTCTTTGCTTCAAAAAAGCAATGTGAAAGGAAGTTTTGAAATAACCGAAACTATAGAAAGTATTGTGCCTTTATGCAATAGGCGTGGCATTGTAGTTTTATTTTCTGATTTATTTGACAATGAGGAAGAACTTTTAAAGAAGATGGAATATTTTAAAATGTCTGGACATGAAGTTATCATTTTTCAAATACTAGATCCATTAGAATTGGATTTACCAGAAAAAGGAGAATATGAATTTGTGGATTTGGAAACAGGGAAAACAATAAAAGCAGATGTTGAAGATTTAAGAGAAACCTATAAAAACACTGTAAATAAATGGAGAGAGGGACTTAAAAAGCGTTGTAAAAATATGGGGATAGACTGGGTGCCAATGACTACCGACACTCCATTAAAAGATGTAATAATTGAATATTTATTAAAACGTATCATCCATTATTAATGCAATTTATAAACTCTATTTTTTTAATAGGCCTCTTAGCAATCGCAATTCCTATTATTATTCATTTATTAAAAAACCGTAAAGTTCAAAAATTATGGTTGGGATCGTTGCGTTTTTTAATTGAAGCTCAAAAATCTAAACGCCGAAGAAAAAATATTAAAGAACTTTTATTATTAATAACGCGCTGTTTAATTCTGTTAATTCTGGTAGCCTTATTTTTACGACCTTATTTGGGTTCAAAACAAGATTATTCTAAGACAGAAAGTAGTACTGTAATATTGGTAGATGTTTCTGGAAGTATGACTGGAAACTACAACAGTAAAAGTATGTTTGAAGCAGAAAAGGATAAAGTAGAGGAATTGATAAAAGAACTTCAAGCAACAACCAATATTACGATTGCAGCTTTTTCTGATGATATTTATGAAGTACAAGATATAAAAGATTTGAAAATAGCTTCAGGTACTGGTACTAATTATGGCAAAGCCATAAAATGGGCGCAAAACAAGCTCATGAATGGCAAAAAAAAGCAAATGGATATTATTATGCTTACAGATATGCAAATAAGTGGTTTGCCTTCTGATGCCATTACAGAATGGTCTAACCTTATAAACTTTCATTTGTATCCGATATTGCCTTCAGGTAAAAATAATATAGGTATAAATAATGTTATTATCCCCAAAGCATTTGCAGGAACAACACATCATTTATTTCCTGAATTAAATATTTCGGGAGATGAAGAATCGATTGACAATGTTCAATTATTGATAAATGGAAAAAAACAGAACGTATCAAAATTTAGCTTAGAAAAAGGACTGGAATGGACACCAGAAAAATCAGGATGGTATGAAGGTGAAGTTATTCTGGAAAATTCAGATTCTTGGCAATTTGATAATAAATATTATTTCAGGACTTATGTAAATGCATTAAAATCAGTTCTTCTAGTCAATGGTTACAAAGGTGAATCTAAATATACCGATGCAAGTTATTATGTAGAAAAAGCATTTTTGGCAAATGAAAATGCTAAAAACAAATCTATTAATACAAAAGTGACAAATCAATTTTTACAAGAGAAAGAAGATTTGGTTGTTTTCTGTGATGTAAATGAGCTGAACACACAAGAAGTTGAAAAATATAAAACATATTTGGAAGATGGAGGAACTGCATTATTTTTTCTAGGAAATAAGATGAACGAAAATAAAATGAATAGTTTGTTTGTTGATGATGTGTTTCCTGTAAAAATAGATAAACTAGCGGATACTTCTACCCGTCCTATTTTAAAATGGAATTCAGAACACGATGCTTTAAAGTTATTTAATAATAGAAATAATGGAGATATCTCTTCCATTATTTTTAGTGAAGTTTATCAATTAACTCCCCATACAAAAGCAACAGTTTTAGCAAGTTTAAACAATGGAAATCCGGCTATAGTAGAAATGAATTACGGTAAAGGAAAAATGATAGTTGTAGCCAATTCAGCAAGTAGAGAATTAACAGATTGGCCAATTAGTCGTATGTTTTTACCAATTGTTAGAGAGTTGAGTTATTACCTAATTGGTTTGTCAGAAAGTAAAGAAAATAAAGAACCAGAAATTTGTTCATTATTAAAGAATCCAGAACCAGGTATTTATGGAGAAGTCAGAAAAGTTGTGAATCATAACCCAACGGAAAGTTCTATAGAAATTACGGAAAAAGAAGATTTTTTAAAAGCACTGGGAATAAAACAAGTTCAAAAAGATATTGTTGAAGCATCTATTGAAAAAGCGAGTCTTTCTAAAAATAGAGTTCGTAAAAATGAATTGTCACATTATTTTGTCATTCTCCTACTAGTTTTTCTTGGGATGGAAGCGTTTATCTCATATAATCTTAAATAATAAATAAGATGGAAATTAATATAAATCAAAAATTAATACTTCTTAAAAGAAAGAAAAAAGAATTTTTAGCAAAGAGATTTAATTTTTGGTTAATTGTTTTTTTAATCCCTGCATTGTTTATTACAATAGTAATAGATATTAATTTTCTATTGCCATCTAGTATTCGTTGGATAATTTTAACATTGCTATTGACTTCAGTTATTATTTTATTATTCAAATTAAAAATAGAACCTTTTAAAAAATTCACAACGAAAGTTGCATTAGATTCTTTAGAAAAAGATAATAATGATAAACAACAGCTTTTAAGAACTGCACATGAAATAGAACAAAAAGAAGCTGGGAATTACAATCAAATAGAGAAAAAAGTTTTAGTTAATGCAAGTGAAAAAATAAAAGGAGGAGGTATAAAAGAAGATTCTTGGAATAAATACAGTCGTTTTTGGAAAGGATTAAAGTTGCTAGGGGTACTATTCATACTATTTGTAGCTTTCAAAAGCACATTTCGTACAGGTTTTATAAGAACAATATTACCTTTTTCTGATAAAAGTTACACAAGTATATCCGTGCATAGTGCGCATGAATTTTTTCCGAATGATGATGTTAAAATAAATATTAGGTTTTTTGGGAAAAGAGAACGTTCAGCAACAATTTTTATAAAAGAAGAGGGTAGTGATTGGAAATCAATTGCTATAGAAACCAACGGACGTGGTAATTTAAACTCATTAATTTCAAAACCTGAGGGGAGTTTTAATTATTATGTAACATCAGGAGACGGTAAAAGTACATCGAAATTTGTAAGAATGATTGCTCCGCCTGAAGTGAAAGATGTTAAGGTGGAGATTGAGCTTCCGAAATACATGTTAAAAAAGAAAAAGAAGCAGAATAGAGCTTCCATAAACACATATGTAGGAGCAAATATAAAAATGAGAATAAAAATTTCTCAACCTATGAAAGAAGCCTTTATCAATTTGCCAAATAAGGAACAGCAAAAAATGAATGTAAAAGGAGATGTGCTTTCTTTTTCATTTAAGGTAAATGATACTATCAAAGGAGAATATAGTATTGAAGGGTTAGATAAAAAGGGAACTATTTTGCCAAAACAACGATATAAAATATTGGTGCTGGCAGATAAATTACCTACAATTAAAATTATAGATCCTTCCAAGGATATTGAAGTAACTCCAATTACAGAATTACCAATTGTAATGTATGCTCAAGATGATATTGGTTTGGGAGAAATTGGACTAACAGCCAAGGTAGATGGAATAGAAAAAGAGATTGCACATTTTAAATTTAAAGATTCAATCTTATTGAATTCAACTAAAATTGGAACATTTTTACTTGAAAATTTTGATGTAAAAGAAACTTCAAATGTAAGAGTTTATGCATGGGCAAAGGATAACAATCCTTTTAACTCTAAAAGAGGAGTAAGTGTTTTGAGAGGGGTTGATATCAGACCATTTAGAAAACTTTATGTTTTGGAAAAGCCTGCTGATACTTTAAAAGGACAAGCAAGTAAACAAGGTGAAGTGTTGATGAAATTGGAAGATATTATTCAAGTGCAACGAAATGTGGTTTCTAAAACTTTTAAATATACAGAAGAAGGCGGTGGGCAAAATGGATATAAAAAATTGGCTAAAACAGAACAAGAATTAAGTGAAGAAACTAAGAAGATTTATAAAAAGATGAACGGGGATCATTCTTTAATAAAAAATTTATTGTTAGCATCTGAAAATTTAAAAGAGGCAAGTACTTTTCTTGAGAACAATGAAGGAAAAAAAGCATTTGTAGAAGAAGAAATGGCCTTGCAATTAATGATGAAGTTTAGAGACAAGTTACTTACATCTCTAAAAAAGAATAAAAGTAAATCGACATGTAAAAATAGTAGTGATCAATTAACAGAACTGGCAGTAAATGTAGATGAATTAATAGCTCAGGAAAATGAAGTACTTGTAGGTTATGAAAAATACCAAGCTAATAAATTAAAAATCAATCATTTTTTTGACGCTAGTTCTTTGCAGCACAAAACCAATATTGATGCTGCGGAGTTAGAATCACTTTTAGAAATTCATCCTGATGGAACTCCATTAAATTTGACCTATATAAAAGAGGCAAGAGATTTAATGAAAGAGGCGAGTAGAAAAATGGAAATGCAAAAAAATCCTGTTTCAGCTATTAATGAATCTATTGAATTATTGAAAGAATTGGCAGAACATCTAAGAGGTTTGGACAATGCAAGTCCTGTTGAAACTATCAAAAAAGCAAGACAAGTTGCTAAAAAAGTGGCAAGAGAATTAGAGAAACAAGCTAAGGATAAAAAAAGAATTGGTAAAAAAGACAATTCTGATTCGAAGAAAAAAGCAGATTCCAAAAAGAAAGCAGCAAAAAAACCGGGGCAAAAATCTAAAGGGGAGAAAAAAGGAGCTAAACCAGGTTCAGGAAAGCCCGGAGAAAAGGAAGGAAACAAACCAGGTAGTTCAAAAGGAGATGGGCCAGGTAAAAAAGCGGGTGGTGATAAAATGAGTACTGCTCAAATGACTCGTGAAGTTAAAATGATTAAAGATTGGTTGGATAATATTATTAAAAAAGAAGATCAAAAAGGAGACGAGCAAAAGGGAAGTAAAAGACGAACAGAACGATTGATAGAAAAAGCACAGTTAGATAAATTGTTAGACGATTTAAAAAAAGCAGGAGAAAATCCTACTCCTTTAGAATTAGAACGTTTAGCTAAAAAAATGAATTTGCTTTCTGATATTTTATTAAAAGAAGAATTGAACTTAACAATGTCTAAACTAGATCGATTGACTTCGGTAAAAAAGATGGTTCTAAGTTTGAAAAAACAAAAAGGAAGCAGGTCAGAAAAGAAAATGGATCTTATTGAAATGTTGGATATGTTAAAAGATTCCAATATAGAAGAACATAAAGAAAAATTGAAAGGGAAAAGTGGTGAAAGTTTGAATTCGGAAATGGATGCATTGGTAAAAAGCTTAAATACATTGATAGAAGAGCTTTTAAAGGATAAGATTGATAGTGGTAAAGATGTTCAAATACCTTCAAAATACAAACGTTTGGTAGAAGAGTATTTCAAGGCTCTCTCAGATGATATGGACGATAATCCAAACAAATAATTAAGATGATTTTTAACCCACAATTTTCAACATTTTGGCTTTTATTAATAGCAATAACCGCAGTTTTAATTACCGTTTTATCTATTTGGTTCAGTCCTAAACTTAAAAAGAGTTCTTTTAAATACGCAATTTTAGGTTTTAGAGTTACAGTAATAGCTTTGTTATTATTAGTATTGTGGAACCCAATCACTGTTAAAAAAAATAAGAAAAGAATTCATGCTACAAAAGATATAGTATTGATCGATGCTTCTATGAGTATGAATTTAGAAAGTCCAATCTCGAGATTGGAAGAATTGAAATCTGTATTAAATGATTTAGATAGTAAGGAACAAAGGAATCTTATATATTATAAATTTGATACCATTGCTTCAAAAATAGAAGGATTTCAAAAAATAAAAAAGCTAACTGCAGATGGTGGTATGAGTAACCTTGCTATTTCTATAGATAATATTTTAAATGATCAAGAAGCAAAATCGATTCGAAATTTAATAGTTTGTAGTGATGGTAGAATGAATGATAAGCCGGAACTGGAAAAGATAATTGCAAAAGTAAGAGGATTTGGAATTCCTGTTTCCGTTTTAGGTATAGGTCATAAAACAGATTTGTTTAATACCGCTATAAAAGAATGTAATGTTCCTCGTACTTCTAGTTCAAATACCAAAGTGGTTGTAAAAGTACTAGTTGAGAATAAGGGGACAAACAATGAAGAATTTCAATTGAATTTGAAAAATAGTAAAGGAAAAATAATAGCCAAAAAAACAGGTTATTTAAAAGATGGATTGAAGACTTATAGATTTCCGTTAACAACAGGAACTGTAACAGAAAAATATCAACTAGAAATAGTCCCAATTTCAGGAGAATTAACAGCAATGGATAATAATTTTCAATTTAAAATTGAAATATCAAACCCTAAAATAAAGGTGCTGTATTTAGAAGGAACCAATAATAGTTATAGCAAAAGCTCAAATAGATCTTTAGGAAGTTGGCCTGCATACAAGTTTATTCATGAAGCTTGTAGGAGAACAGGACGTATTGAAATGGATACCTATGTGGTTGATAGACAACAAAATGTTGGAGGTGAAATTTATCATGTAAAAACGAGGAAAAAAGGATACCCAAAAACTAAAAAGGAACTTTCAAAATATGATGTTGTTATTTGTAGCGATATCAATAAGTTTGTATTTAACGATGCTCAATTAAAATGGACAAGAGAATTGGTTTCAGAAAATGGCGCAGGATTTTGTATGATTGGAGGAAATACAAGTTTTGGTAGTGGAGGGTACGATAAAACTATTTGGGAACAAATGATTCCGGTTGATATGAAAACCTTTAATCAAGGTTATATAGCTAGTACTGTTAATGTTTCAATTCCAGAAAAAAGTTTGAGTCATCCTATTTGGCAATTAGGGGAAAATGCTGAAATGAGTAGAAAAATTATAAATACACATCCTAGTTTTAAAGGTACAAATACCGTTAATAGAATCAAGCCTGGAGCCACTGTTTTGGCTTATTGGAAACGACATAATAATATGCCCTTAATAAGTGTTCAGCCTTATGGAAAAGGTAGGTCTATGGCTTTTACTTCAGATGCTGCTGGTGGATGGGGAGAAGGCTATCAAGAAAGTTGGGGGAAAACCAATGGAGGGAATGAACATTACCAAAAATTTTGGGTAAATGCAGTTACATGGTTGGCGGAAAACAGTGAGGCTAATAGAAAAAAAGAATTGATCTGTAACACCAATAAATTAAGTTATCATTTAACGGATACCATCCAAATGGAGGCAGAATTTAATTCGGTTGAGAAAGACGTAAAAATTGAATCTTATTTTTTAAAATATCCTGATTTAAAAACCAGTTTGGCATATAATACTTTCAAAAAATTATACACGGGGAAAATTCAACTTCCTAAAAAAACGAAAAGAAAAGCGTTGACATTAGTTTGTAAGGTTATAAGTAGAAAAGGAATTGAATTGGCTTCAGATACACTCAATATTCCTATAAAAAGAGTGAGTCTTGAGTATAAAAATACAAACCCTGACTTTAAAACCTTAGAAAAATTGATGATATTAACAGGTGGAAAAAATATTCGTTCAGGTTCAGATTTAAGTTCATTATTGAAAAATAAAACACTTTCAAAATCAAACTCAGAAGAAATACAAAAGTTGCCAACTTGGGATCGCTGGTGGCTTTGGTTTTTTATTATCCTTCTCTTAGGTGGAGAATGGGTGGTTAGGAAATTTTATATTTAAGGTTGTGATACCGAGGTAATTGTTTATTTTTTCTTCGAATAGGATACAAAAATATTGATCCAAATAATTCTAGAAATTCTTAAATTTATTGGAGCAGTAAGTAATAATACGACGATGATTGATCCAAAAGTTTGTAGCAAATTAAGATTGAGGAATAAATTTGATACAACAAAAACAGCAACAGAAAGACCGACAGTAAGTCCATACGCAACAAACATAGCTCCAAAAAAGAAGGAAGGTTCCATCATATATTTCAAATTGCAACTGGGACAATTTTCATGAATTCTTGTAACCTTATTTAATTTTAAGTGGCTTTTTTCTACAAAAAAATCACCTTCATGACATTTAGGGCATTTGAAGTTTAAGATGCTGTAAATTTTGGTTCCTTTTTTTAACATATCACGTTTGTAAATTGCAGAGATACAAAGATAAGTGTGTTTTTTGAAAAAAGGAAGTTTCTTTAATTTTGATTTAGGAGAATGTTACTTTCTTTTAAGTAATTTTTTTAATAAAAGAAACAACAGATTCTTATTTTTTAATTGAATAGCATCTTTTATTCTGCGAATAGCACGGCTGATGTTTTTTTCTACTGCTTTTTCAGAAATGTTCAATTCAGCTGCAATTTCTCTATATTTGTATCCCTGCTTTTTGTGCATTAAAAAGACTTTTTTGCATTTCTTAGGAAGCTGATCAATGCAAGATTCTAATAGCTTCATTTTTTCATTTTCTAAATCTTCGTTTGCTTCTATAACAGAAAATAAAGCTTCGTTTTTTAGTTTAATTAAGGTCTCCTCTTCCTTTTTTTTCTTTTTAAATTGGGTAGAGAAATTGTTGAAGACAGAACGGTATAGGTAACTTTTAAGAGAAATAGTAATGTTTAAGTGTTCACGACGAGTCCAAAAATTAATCAAAGTATTTTGAACAATATCTTTCGCTTGTTCAAGATTATGGGTCAGGTTCAAGCAATAGATAACAAGATCTTTGTAAAAGGCATCGTACAAATGTTTGTAAGCCTTTTCATTTCCCTTTTTTAGTTGCTCTAAAAGAATGTCGTCTTTACTAAAGTCAAACAAGTTGTTAATTGTTTAGGTTAAGGTTTGGATTCCTCAAAATTATCATTTTTTTTTGAATTGTTCTTTTTATCAGCAATAATACTACCAAATTAGTGATTTTTGATTGTTTAATTTTTTTTTAATGTAGGGACTTTGTTTTTTTTGAAGTCATAAGGGTGTGGAAAGGCTTTGATATGAATAGGGAAAAGAGAAAATATTTAGTTCAATTAAGGGAATAATAAGTTATAGAGAATGTACTACGATATGAGTAGGGAGCTCTTGGAGAGTTCTAGTTTTTTATTAAAATAGTTGATAAGATAAAGTTGTTGATTAATGGTGTTATTTAGAAATTAATAGAGAATCTATAGCGTTAGTACTTCAGAATAAAAAATAAAATGTTATTGATAAACAATACAAATTAACAAATAAAATATCTTTTAGGAGATATGGATAACCAGAGAAGAGGGAGATGCTTTGAATTTAGTGATTTCTCAAAAGTTAAATTTTCCACGTCATTTGTGGTAGAACCTTAAATCAAATAAAAATAATGAAGAACATTTATTTATTGGTATTAATTTTAGTAATAACAAGTTGTGTTGAAAGAAAAAATACAATTGAAACAATTCAGTTAGATGCGCTGGATATTAACAAAATGGAGCAAAGTACAGATAGACCTATGATAGGCTCACGTGCAAATATTAGAATTGGTAATAAAAAGTATGCCAGAGGTGTGTATACAAGATGTGATAGTTATTTGTATGTTGATCTTGATAGGAAAGGAATTGAGTTTTCAGGAGTTGTTGGTGTAGATATGAGAAATACTTCACATAGAATTGATACAGTTAATAAGAAGGAATCATCCGCTATATTTTACATATATGGAAATGATGGGAAAGAACTGCTCTACAAAAGTGAGAGGATAAGGTATGGAGAGGAAGCAAAGAAATTCGTAGTTAATATAGATGGCCAGAAAAACTTATTGTTGGAAGCAATCGGTGAGCCAGGGAATACTCATGTTGCTTGGGCTGATACTCAGATTAAATATATAGGAAAAAAACCTAGAACTGAATGGTCTCCTGATACAAAAAAAATAATCAATCAAAATATTAATTTTGTTAAAGCTCAGAATGAGAAGTTTCCCAATCCAAAAATTAATGGGGCTAAAAGGATAGGTATTAGGCCTAACACCCCTTTTCATTATAAGTTGCCTGTAACAGGAATGAAACCATTGTCAATAGAAGTTAAAGAATTGCCTAAGGGATTGATTTTTAACAAAGAAAATAGATCGATTGAAGGAGTTACTTCTGAAAAAGGGGAATATAATGTAAGTGTTATTGTTTCAAATGATTATGGAAAAGAAAAGAGTGTTTTAACTATTAAGATAGGAGATAAACTTGCTTTAGCACCACCTATGGGGTTTCTTTCATGGAATGTGGTTGAGGGACTCATTAATGAAATCCAAATGAAAGAAACAGCAGATGCATTTGTTGCGTTAGGATTGACTGATGTTGGGTATCAGTATCTTGTGATAGATGATTGTTGGCAAGGAACTCGTGATAAAGATGGAATAATAGAAGCTGACACAATTAAATTTCCGAAAGGAATGAAAGCAGTAGGAGATTATATACATGATAAAGGTTTAAAGTTTGGAATATATTCTACTCCAGGACCTGTAACATGTGCAGGTTATCCTGGTTCTGGAGGTTATGAGAAAAAAGATGTTGAAACCTGGTGTTCTTGGGGAGTTGATTATTTGAAATATGATATTTGTAGTGCGGGTAGGTTTTCTGATGAAAAAGTAATTCGGCTTTATACAGATATGGGCAATTTATTGTCAACATCAGAGCGTTCTATTGTATATAGTGTTGGAGCAGGTGATATGGGAGCAGAATGGGGAAAAAAAGCTAAAGCTCATTTATGGCGTACCGCCGGTGATGTTAGGGATATATGGTCTTTACCTAAACGTGAAGCAGGTATTATTGAATGTTTTGAAAGACAGTTTCCTAAATTTGTAGATTCTCAAGAAGTTGGTGCATGGAATGATCCAGACATGTTAGTTGCTGGGATCTATGGTAAAGGCAGTTCGGCCAATGATTTGAATGCTCAAGGATGTTCTGATATTGAGTACCAGAGTCAGATGAGTTTATGGGCAATGTTAAGTGCTCCTTTGTTTATTTCTGCTGATATACGTAAGATAAGTACAAAATCTTTAGAGATTTTAACAAACCCAGAGGTTATTTCGGTCAATCAGGATTCTTTAGGAAAACTTCCAATATTATGTAAGCGAACGGTGAATCAAGAAATTTGGATGAAGGAATTAGAAGATGGGACAAAAGCAATTGCCCTTCTGAATTTGAGTTCGGTTGAGAGTAGGCTTGTTGTTAATTGGCAAGAAATTGGTTTAAAAGGAGATTACTTAGTGAGAGATTTATGGAAACGAAAGGATATTGGGTCTTTTAGTAAAAGTTTTTCTTCAGTAATTCCATCACATGGAGTTACTTTGATTAAGGTATATCAAGATTAATAGAGCAATGAAAATTATTTGGAGGTCGTTTATAGTTTAGTCACCAGAGGACAATCGTTGTTTTAAAGAATAAGAAATTAAAAAAACTTACAAATAATTTTCGAAACTTTTAGGCTTATTGGTACAGTGAGTAATAAAATAATAATAATTGAAATAAAAGTTTCTAGCCGCCAATTAAGCTTGAGAACTATATTAAATAGAACTACAAAGAGAGAAATAGTAAGTTTTTAAATAACAAATATAGTTTTAAAAAAATGTTGTTTTTATTGAAGTCAAACAAGTTATTATGTTGTTTTAGACATAAAAAATTATCAAATTATAGTTTTTTGATTGTTTAAATATTTTTGAATTTATTTTTTTAGAAAAAAAATGTAGGGTTTTTGTTTTTTTTGAAGTCATAAGAGTACAAAAGCCTGTGATATGAATTCGAAAAAGTTAGAGAAGAAAATTCAAAAATATTTGAATAATGAAGTAAGTTCTCAGGAAATGAGTTCTTTTATAGATTTGATTTCTAAAGATTCTATTTTGAGAATTTTTAAAAACTCCATAGAAGTTCATAATTTGTTGTTGAAAAAATACAATGTTATTGATTCGGATACCGCTTATTTAGAATTTCTTTCTGAAATTCAGAAAAAGAAGAAAATACATCAGCTAAGAAAACGAATTGTGAATTATACAAAATATGCTGCGGTTTTAATGATGTTTTTGGGAGGTGCTTATTTTTTGAATCAATACATAAAGGAAGATACTATTGTTTTTGATGAGAATTTACTAGAAATCAATGAAGAATCTATTGTATTGGAATTCGAAAATGGAAAAAAAATACAGTTGACAAACAATGCGAATCAACAGATAAAAAACACCTTAGGTACTTTGGTAACTACACAAAAAGGAGCTGTCTTGAATTATCAAGACAATACGACTTCCAAAGAAACTTTAATTTACAACAGACTAAGTATTCCCTATGGGAAAAAGTTTCAATTGTTACTTTCTGATGGAACGCTCGTTCATTTGAATTCAGGAACTACCGTACGATATCCTGTTCAGTTTATAAAAGGATTGAATCGAGAGATCTATGTAGAAGAAGGAGAGGCTTATTTTAAAGTAGAGAAGGATAAAAAACATCCTTTTATAGTTCATACCAAAGAACAAAATATACGTGTGTTGGGTACAGAGTTTAATGTATCTAGTTATCCAGAGGACGTTACCGTAAATACGGTTTTGGTGGAAGGTTCTGTAAGTTTATATGAAATAAATACCGTTTATGAAAAAGAAAAAGCACAAGTTCTAAAACCTGGTTTCAAAGCGGCGTGGGATAAAAAAACAGCTTTGGTCGTTTTTGATAAGGTAGATACTCAAATTTATACGGGTTGGATAGAAGGCAAATTAATTTTTAAAGATATCCCATTTAAAACCCTTAGAAAAAAATTAGAAAGACACTATAATGTATCCATAGAAAATAGAAATGAGGAATTCGATCAGAAGAAGTACACAATTAATTTTGATACTGAAGATATTTACGAAGTAATGAATTTATTCAGTAAAATATATGACATGAAGTTTTCTATTGAAGAGAATAAAATTATAATCAATTAATACAAACCACAAAAACAGCGAGCTAGTGAAGTAAACAAAGTAGTAAAATGAAATCACTTTGTAAAAAAAAGATCGGACAATGCGACAACATTCCCCGATCCGTTAAAGTGATTAGTGACGTGAATCAAATAATAACTAAAACTAAACAAAAGTATGAAAAAACTTATTAATAAGAAGGGAAGGTTTCCTTCTTTAAAGTTCGATTTAAAAATGAAACTGACCATTTATTTATTTTTAATAACACTTTTTCAGATTCAAGCAAGTACGTATTCTCAGAATACAAGAATTGACTTGAATGTAAAGAAGATGCCAATTTCAAAAGTTTTTGATCTTATTGAATCAAAAACGGAATTTAAATTTCTGGTGGCAACCAGCGAAATTGATATGAATCGAGAAGTTACGATTGATAAAAAAAATGTAAGATTGGAAAAAATCTTAAAAGAAATTTTTGAAGGAATCAATGCCAATATTGAAGTTGTTGAGAAGCAAATTTTGATTAAGAGAAGTGTTGGAAGCTCTAAGGTTAAATTGGATGAAGATATTCAGAAGATTGAAATAACAGGAGTTATTACTGATGATACAGGAGAACCATTACCTGGAGCAAATGTTTTTGAAAAAGGAACTTCTAGCGGTACACAAACAGATTTTGATGGGAAGTATTCAATAAAAGTTATAAATAAAGAGGCAATTCTTATCGTTTCTTATATTGGTTTTATATCTGAAGAAATAAAAATATCGAATCAAACGATTATCAATATGTCCATGAAGAAAAGTACACTTGATATTGATGAAGTAATTGTAATTGGTTATGGAGAAACAACTAAAAGAAAAACAACGGCTGCTGTAACTAAAGTTGAAACAGACAATCTTGTAAACTTACCAATTTCAAGTATAGCAGATGCATTAGCAGGTAGAGCAGCTGGTCTGATTGTATCAAGTAGTGGCGGTGGTTTAGGAAATAAGCCTACGGTATCAATTCGAGGAGGAGGGACTCCTATTTTAATAATAGATGGTGTGACATCGTCTAATTTGGATGATTTGCATAGAATAAATCCGAAAGATATAGAGAGTTTTACAATTTTGAAAGATGCGGAAGCTATCGCGATTTATGGATCGAAAGGAGGAAACGGAGGAATAGTGATAACGACTAAAAAAGGAAAAGTAGGGAGGCTTAATGTAAATTATAGTTATAGTTCAAATTTTAGCCGTCCAACCGTATTGCCAAATAAATTGAATTCTTATGATTTGGTAAGATTAAGGAATCAAGCTGCAGCGAATGACAAACAACCGCTTCCTTATACTGATGAGGTTGTGCAGAAATACAAAGATCAGTCAGACCCATTTAATTATCCAAATGTAGATTGGCAAAAAGAAGTATTAAAAGATTTTGCTGAAGAATACAGGCATGATTTATCTATTTCTGGCGGAACTGAAAAAACACAATATTACGCATCATTATCTCATTTCGATCAAGGGTCTTTGTATAAATTTAACACAAATACTCTTGAGCACAATACTTATAGAATGAGTATAACAAACAATTTAGAAAACATTGGGTTAAAAGTAAATTTATCGGTGTATGGAGATGTAGAAAAATCCAATGCTCCTTTTTCTCACTTTTCTTCCGGTTATGGTCAAACTTGGGGACATATTCAAAATAAAAGTCCAATGGATCCAGCTTATAATGATTTGGGCTTGTACAGTTCAGGTGTAGATCATCCTCTTGTAGAAATTGATCCTAATTCGGGATACAATAGGAATGAAGATAGAAATATCAATACACAATTGGATATAGTATGGGATGTTCCTAGTGTAGAAGGTTTGAAGATTAAAATGTTAGGATATTATAGAAATTTCAGTTTTTTCCGTAAACAATGGAGAGTCAATGCTGATCAATATGCTTTGGGAAGTGATGTTCCATTGGGGAAAAATGCGCCAAGTTTAAATCTTTCATCTAATGCGGGTTGGAGATACCGTGTGCAACCTTTGGTAACTTACGAAAGAGATTTTGGCAAGCATAGAATTGAAGCTGTAGCTGGATATGATGAAACCTACACGCATATTGATGAAATAAGTGCATCACGAGAAAATTTCATATTGGAAGTGGATCAAATTTTTGCTGGACCTACGGATAGTTCAAAGAATAATGGAGGAGAATCAGAGTCCGCGAATGCTGGATATGTAGGACGTTTGAAATATACTTTTGATAACAAATATTTATTAGAAGGGACAATACGTTACGATGGGAATGATAATTTTGCTCAAGACAAGCGTTGGGGAACATTTTATTCTGGTTCTTTAGGGTGGGTCATTTCGGAAGAAAATTTTGCTCAAACTCTTAAAGAAAAATTGAATATAAACTTTTTAAAAGCACGTTTTTCTTATGGAGAAACAGGTTTGGATGATGGAGTTGATCGGTATGAATACCTTCCTGGGTATTCTTTGAACGAACGTGCTTATGTAGTTGACGGGAAAATTGTTCCTGGTTTCAATGAAGGAAGTCTTGTAAGTCCAGACATTACTTGGTTTGAAAGAAAATCTATAAATTCTGGAGTTGATTTTGCATTATTCAACAACCGTATTTCTGGTTCAGTTGATTATTTCTTTTATGAAACTGTTAATTATCTAGGCTCACCGTCAGGAGGAAACTATACAGATCCATTGGGGACATCGCTTCCAAAAATAAATACAGAAGGAAAACACAGAAGAGCTGGATTTGAATTTGATTTGAATTATAAAAATAATATCGGCGATTTTCAATACAGTATAGGCGGTACATTTACAAGTTTTGATCAACTTTGGGTTGTGAAACATGACGAGTCTGAAGATCAATTGAAGAACCCAAATACCAGAGAAACACATCAATTGAGTACAGGTGGTAGAGCGTATATTTCAGAAGGGTTTTATCAGAGTTCAACAGATGTAATGAATAGTCCTAAACGTAATAATTCTTATGACCTTGTTTCTGGAGATCTTAAATACAGGGATGTGAATGGAGATGGACAGATTGATGGTGAAGATTTTGTTAGAAATGGAAAACCATCTTTTCCAAGAGTAGGTTATGGTTTAACGGTGAATTTAAATTATAAAGCATGGTCTTTAGGAATGCATTTTCAAGGTACTGGAAATAGACACATATATTTAGGAGATCACATTCGTAATAAGGATGTTAATTCTATTCGATACGCTTTTCAAACAGATGTTTGGACTCCAGATAATACGAAAGCAATTTACCCTCGTTTAATATCCAATCAAAACTTCAATGGGAATAA
>Ga0105356_10000267_pt1 | contig 46853 bp, 39 predicted proteins | sample GOMGulsemesocosm_3_FD_83502 | JGI IMG/M metagenome (GOLD analysis project Ga0105356, IMG submission 83502) | Methane-oxidizing microbial communities from mesocosms in the Gulf of Mexico - GOM9D Gulf of Mexico | ecosystem: Environmental > Aquatic > Marine > Cold seeps | place: Gulf of Mexico...
CGAGGAAAGTTGTTTCGTTATCCGGTTAAGCTTACTTACAAATGATTTAGTATTCATTGCCAATACCTTCAATAAGTTAATCTCACTATTGAGTATAGACAACAATTGGCTACAACAGCGCCATACATAAACACATTGTATGGGGGACATTATTATGAACATGCCAGAAGCAAGCTTTTTAGATTGGCAACAACAGTTTAGTACCGAAGATGATTGCTTGAAGTATTTAGAGAAAATGAAATGGCCAGACGGCTTTATTTGCCCTGACTGTGGCAATGATCATAGCTATGAAATTAAAAGCCGTCACTTACGCGAATGTTCGCAATGCAAAAAGCAAACATCAGTCACGTCAGGGACACTTTTCCATGGTAGTCGACTCACGTTAATTCAATGGTTTTGGGCTATTTATTTTGTTGGTTCAGATAAGGGAAGTATATCAGCACTTCGTCTAAGTAAGCTGATTAAAGTTAACTGGCGAACAGCTAGATTGATTTTAAAGAAACTTAGGACAGCTATGGATCACAGGGATAGTTTGTACCAACTTAGTGGCACGATTGAACTTGATGATGCACTGATTGGCGGCAAGAAAAAAGGTAAAATAGGTCGTGGTGCTGCGGGTAAAACGAATGTGCTGATTGCCTGTGAAAGCGAGATAAAAAAGCAGGTTTTATTGCGATGGAAGCGGTCGATAGTATTTGTCATCTGAGTGTTGATAAATTTGTCAAAAAACACCTAAAATTGGGCCAAGAAGTTCATTCAGACGCACTAGCTGCGCTGAATATTATCGACCAAACGCAAAACTATGAAGCAAGGGTAACGCCAAGTAGTTTAGTGGATGAATGGCTACCATGGGTACATTTCATGGTGTGTCGAGGAAATACTTGCAAGAATACTTAGATGAGTTCTGCTATCGGTTCAACCGTCGCTTTATGGAAAAACAAATACCCAATCGATTGTTAAACCTAGCAATCGTTCATGCACCTGTAAAATCGTCCTGAGTCAAATACATAGGCATTTTAAAGAAAGCCAAAAGTTACTGGAATGGACGCCAGTTCAAGCCTCCATGGATGGATTTACGGCGAGTTGAAGAAGAAATATACTCATAAAAGGCACACAAAAACACAATACCTTCAACTTAGTCAATAAAATAGCCTAAAGGGCATTGCAACTTGATGGCGACTGTGCGAAGTTTAAAGAGTTGGCGCACAGAGATATACGCAGGACAGATTTATCTATAGTACAAACGTAATTCAGAGTGCGTTTTCATAAAATTTTTTAAATAGCCAAAATCAGAGAAAAATATGCGAACTAATTTACCTATTACAAATACGGAACATTTGCTAAGCGAGAACGCTTTACTTATATCGACAACGGATCTTCAAGGTAATATCACACTATTTAATCAGGATTTTCAAGAATACTCTGGTTTTAGCTATGATGAATTGATGGGCGCGAGCCATAACATTGTAAGACATCCCGACACCCCCGCACCAGCATTTTCTGAAATGTGGCATCATCTACAAAATGATAAGCCTTACATGATTTTGGTCAAGAACCGTCGTAAAAACGGTGATCATTACTGGGTCAACGCATTTGTTACCGCTACCAAGGAAAATGGTAAGGTTATAGGCTATCAGTCAGTACGAACCAAACCAACACGTCAAGATGTTGAACAGGGGCAGCGTTGCTATGACAGATTAAATAAAGGCCGTGCACGGATCTCAGTCAAAGATTTTGAGATACATCGCGCACTACCCACCATCTGCGTCTTGGGCAGTGTCGCTGGCGGTATTCTCAATTGGTCTCTCGAGTTATCGGGTGCACTGGCATTAGGGAGCAGTGTTGCTGGGGGCGTTGTTGCCGGCTTAGTCTCAATAAGTTGTTTATCAAGCTATCGTGCGCTGGTCAGAAAGTCTAAGCAATATATTAACTCAGATATGCTCAATGAAATGTATGCTGACAACATATCAGGAATTGGACAATTAACGACCCATATCGCCATGGCAAACGCACAAACCAAAACGATTCTTGAACGGGTAAGTCATTCAGCTAAAGATCTTACGACATTGAGCGAGGACGCAGCGGTTGTTGCGAATCAAACAAACAGCTCACTTGCTAGCCAAGCCGCTGAAATTATCAATATGCAGGAAGCCTTCAGCGAAATGGTTAGTAGTGTTTCAGAAGTGGCGAAGAATGTGCAGCTTACCGCCGATGAAACCACCTTAGTAAGCAAAGAGTCGATCAGTTCTAAAGCCTTAATGGATACTACTATCACTGATATTAATCGTTTGGCAAGCGGCTTAGAGAATGTAGTGAGTCGATTAGCTAGCTTACGCTTAGCCTCTAACGAAATTGGTAGTATCTTGGAGGTGATCACTGGTATTGCCGAGCAGACAAACCTACTCGCATTAAATGCTGCAATTGAAGCAGCACGTGCTGGTGAGCAAGGGCGCGGTTTTGCCGTTGTCGCCGATGAGGTTCGCTCGTTAGCAACAAAGACGCAAGAGTCTACAGAAAAAATCAAAGCGACCATCGATAAGTTGCAGAATGAGTCTAAGGAAGCAGAAACTGTTACTCACCAAGCGATGGAGCAAGTGACCTCTTGTGTTGATAAAGTCGTTAAGTCTGGTGAAAGTATGACAACGATTACGGGTTCTATTGAAACAATTAACCGCATGAATACTCAAAACTCCACCACTGCTGAAGAACAACGTATTGTTAGTGGTAATGTGCATAATATGTTCAGCTCAATCAGCGAAGAGATTAAGGCGACAGAAGATATGTCATTGAAAAATTCGGAGACGGCACAAGCATTATCAACATCGGTCAAACAGATAATGCAATCGCTAACTACCTAGAGTATAAATTCTCGTATTATTAGACTAAAACAAACCACTTCAATTGAAGTGGTTTTTTATGTTCAGGATGAACGGTATGTCACAATGCCATGGATGGCAAAGAGCGACCATGTTCAGGATGAACGGTCAGTTTTTTTGCTCCCGGCAAAACCTAAGTACCGCCATCCTTGGCGGCAATGTCGCGCTGCCATGTTTGCACATGGATGTGCACATTAGAAATAATGCAGGAGCAATTATCGAGCAGGAAATATACTCTCGGTATTTCCTAAGTACGCACATCCCTGTACGCACTGGCAAGGAGCGACCATGTTCAGATGGTCTGATATACCATTAATTACGCTTTATGTGTCTTGCTTTGCCCAAGTATCACGTAAGCCAACAGTACGATTAAAGACCGGTTTTTCAGCACTGAAAGTTTCACTGTCGGCACAAAAATATCCCTCTCGCTCAAATTGGTACGCTTGACCAGCAGGTGCGGTTACCAACGACGGCTCAACGATTGCATTCGCATAAACCACCAGCGAGTCAGGATTCATGACACTGGCAAAATCATCTGCTGCACCAGGGTTAGCCACGGTAAACAAACGATCATATACGTTCACTTGCGCAGGAACACCTTCACTGACACTAACCCAATGAATAACCCCTTTAACGCTGCGCCCATCGCTTGGTTTTTTGCCAAGGGTATCGGCGTCATAACTACAGTAGACGGTGGTTATTTGGCCATCGCTGTCTTTATCACAACGTAATGCTTTAATGACATAGCCATTACGCAGACGCACTTCTTTGTCGATAACCAAACGTTTATACTTCTTATTCGCTTCTTCTCTAAAATCGGCTCGATCAATAAACACTTCGCCCGTAAAAGGAACGAGTCTTGTACCCATCGACTCATCCTTGGGATGATTCGCAGCCGTTAATTGCTCGACCTGGCCATGCGGATAGTTTTCGATCACAACTTTTATCGGATCTAATACCGCCATCGCGCGTGGTGCTTTAGAGTCTAAGTCTTCACGAATGCAACTTTCTAGCGCGCTCATCTCAATCACATTTTCTTGCTTGGTGACACCAATACGTTTACAAAATTCAACGATTGAGTCAGGCGTATAACCACGACGGCGTAATCCTGCTATCGTAGGCATACGTGGATCATTCCATCCGTCGACTAGATTTTCTTCGACCAAGGCGGCTAGCTTACGCTTAGACATCACGGTGTATTCAAGGTTAAGACGTGAAAACTCTATTTGCTGAGGATGAGCGTCAATTGAGATGTTCTCAATGACCCAATCATATAACGGGCGGTGATCTTCAAATTCAAGGGTACATAATGAATGAGTGATCCCCTCGATAGCATCCGAGATACAATGGGTGAAATCATACATCGGGTAGATACACCATTTGTTGCCCGTTTGATGATGCTCAATAAAACGAATGCGATAGATGATTGGATCACGCATTTTAATATTTGGTGACGCCATATCTATTTTAGCGCGCAGGCTATGCGACCCTTCAACGAACTCACCTTCACGCATACGTTTGAACAAATCTAAGTTTTCTTCAATGCTGCGCTCACGCCAAGGACTAGCTTTTCCAGGTGCTTTTAACGTACCACGATATTCACGCATCTGCTCGGCATCTAATTGACAAACAAACGCCTTACCGTTGCTGATTAATTCAACCGCGTACTCGTATAAGCTATCGAAGTAGTTTGAGCTATAACGCTCCTCGCCTGCCCATTCGAAACCTAACCATGACACATCTTCTTTAATAGAGTTAACAAAGTCGATGTCTTCCTTCGCTGGATTAGTGTCATCAAAACGTAGATTGGTCTGCCCTTGATAATCGCGACCGATACCAAAATTCAAACAAATCGATTTTGCATGACCAATATGAAGGTAGCCATTTGGCTCAGGTGGGAAACGTGTAACCACGCTCGAATGCTTACCGTTACTTAAGTCTTCATCGATAATGTTACGAATAAAATTGGTTACGCGAACTGCTTCTTGGCTCATTAGACCCTCAAAAATAATGTATTACTATAATTGCGGATATGATCGCTTATTTCACTCATATTCTCAACCGCTGTGACATCAAGATCTTAAGAAAATAACAATATTGATAACCCCAGACAAAAAAAAGCCCATCACGTGGATGGGCTTAGCGTCTGACTAGCGATTAAGTTTAGTTAAATTTAACTCTAACCGTTACTTTACGGTCCTTAGCGGCATCTGACGATTGTGCGTTATCTTCACCTGACGCGCCAACATTCACTTTATTCGACTCGACGTTCCAGTTCGCTTTGATGTAGCTAGCAACAGTATGTGCACGACGCATAGATAACAGCTGGTTGTACTTAACATTACCAGAAGCAGATGCAGTACCTTCGACATTGATCATGTTTAAACGTTCATTGTTGAGCTCGCTGCTTGCTTGGTCAAGTAGCGCTTTAGCTTCAGGGCTTAAGATACTTGAGTTGTTTGCAAAGAACACATTAACGTTAAGTGGCTTAAGCTCAACAATTGGTGCAGGCTTAGGCTCAGGAGCTGGCTCTGGCTGGACAATTGGCTCAGGCTGTACGATTGGCGTTGGAGCCGGCGCTGGAGTTGCTTTAGGAGCGGCGATTTCACCGAAAGTATAACGCAGGCCTGCCGTTAATAAATCGGTCTTGCGGTCGAACTTATAGCGTTCCCAATCCAGCATTAATGACGTATTCTCAGAGAGGTCAAATGACATACCTGCGCCGTAAACGACATCATTATTTGAGCCTGCATCGATACCATGACCGAATGTAGTGCGGTTAGCACGTGCCGATAAATGAGCGTAACCGACTTTAGCATGCATGTTCACAGATTCTGAAAATGGCATATTAAAGATTGCAGAAATAGCAGTAGCGCCACCAGATAATGCTTCAACATTGTTAATTGCATTGTTTGCTGCTGACGTACCTAACTCGGTAACACCCAAATCTGCGTAGCTAAGGGCTAATGCAAAGTTATTATCAAAACGATAACCTGTGCTTGCCTTCCATGCACGGCGTTTTTGAGATAGTGGTGTGACATTGCCAACATCACCGAAGCTAAGAACTTCTGAGCGTAAGTCAGCACTGCGTGCATAGCCTTTTGCTTGACCAGCGTCAGCCTGAATAAAGTAACCTTGTTCAACATCTTTAGCCGTTGCTGTTCCAACCATCACGCTTAGTGCGATTGGTGCGAGGACAAATGTAGCTAGTTTAGAGTTTTTCATCATAATTTCCTTTTTAATATAAGCTTGTAAGTAGTTGCTTAGAGTGAAGTACTTGGCAGTAAACTCTCTCTAAAGATTTGCTGCCACCGCTCTAAGTGATGCGACTATTTAAACAAGAGTCTACTGAATTTAAACTGAACAGCATAATTTAAACTTAACATTTTAAATTTATCATTAATAACAACAATGTAGAGTCGATTATTTGTAATTTAATGACTGAATCAGATGATTAATTGATGAATAACCTGAAATTAATTGAACTATATGTAGCGTTTAATGCTGTAAAAACACTCAAACTTCGTTTTATACTATTAATTCAATAAAATTACAGGGAATATTCTGGTGGCTGACATTCTTAATACCGTACTTTCAAAGCTTATTTATATAATATCAACGCCAAGTTGCTTGCTCTATCTTGCGACGCTTTACATTGTCGTATTGAGCATCGGAGGAAATCGCAATAAGTTCAAACGAAAGCTTACTGTGTTGACGATATGGATCCTGGTCGCAATTGCTCCGGTAGGGCAATGGTTGCTTCTGCCACTAGAGCATAGGTTTCCTGCGCCACCGGAGAAAGAGTTCACGGGAATAATTGTGCTAGGAGGCGGTCAAAGACTTGAATCGATTCAACATCTTCCTTTTAGTGGCTATGGCCAACATAGCGCACGTATCATTGCGGCATTATCATTATCGAAGCAACATAATGTGCCCTTATACTTTATTGGCGGTGGACGCGAGATAGACGGAATAAAGTATCGTGAATCTTTAGCTATTGAAGCGCTTCACCTGCAAATGAGTATAGCAAGCCCTCTAATCATCGATGACTCATCCCGTCATACCTTCGACAATGCGCACGTTAGCAAACGATTAATGAGCTCAGACGCTGCCAGTAGGTATGTGTTGATCACTTCCGCGGCCCATATGCCACGTGCAGTCGGTGCTTTTAGGCAGGCAGGCTTATCACCAATCCCGTATCCCGTTAACTATATGGCTAACGGCTCTCCACAATGGTTTACAAACACTTCCCTCACCACGCACCTTTATCTTATTGATTATGCTGCGCATGAATGGCTCGGCTTACTTCAATACTACGCGTTGGGCCGTTCTAGTGAACTTTTCCCAAAAAACAATTAACAAATAGCGAATGTCCACTACCGCTATTAAAGGTGTCATGCTATAAAGGCATATCCATCCAGATGGCTATATGCCGTCGTTGTTATCCCAGACCATTTAATTAGGAATCACTCATGTTTGAAGTAGTAAAAACAGCTCCTTCTGATCCAATTTTAGGCTTAACCGATGCCTTTAAGAAAGACCCACGCCCACACAAAATTAACCTCGGCGTTGGTATCTATAAAACCGATCAAGGCGAGACTCCAGTACTCGATTGTGTCAAGAAAGCTGAAGCGTTATTACTAGATAATGAAAAGACCAAATCTTATTTAAGCATCGAAGGAAATGCTGCTTACGCAAAGTGTGTGCAAGCATTATTGTTTTCGTCACACTGTGAAATTATTTCAAGTCAACGTGCTGCAACAGCTCAGGCGCCAGGTGGCACCGGTTCATTGCGTATTGCAGCCGACTTTATGGTGTCTCAATTAGGAATTAGACGGATTTGGGTCAGCGATCCAACATGGGCTAACCATGGCAACATATTTAAGGCTGCGGGTCTTGAGATAGTACAGTACACCTATTATAACGCCGAGACTAAATCGTTAGATTTTGATGGCATGTTAGAGTCACTAGCCCACACGAAGCAAGGTGATGCCGTATTGTTCCACGGTTGTTGTCATAACCCAACCGGTATCGATCCGAGCGCAGCGCAGTGGCAGCAAATAGCCGACCTTACTGCAAAGCAACAAGTACTGGGTCTATTTGATTTTGCTTACCAAGGTTTTGGTGTCGGTATCGAAGAAGATGCACAGGGACTACGTATTTTTGCCCAAACTAACCAAGAGTTATTGGTGGCCAACTCCTTCTCTAAGAATTTTGGCTTATATAATGAACGTGTCGGCGCAGTAACCTTAGTGGCTAAAGATCAAAAGATCGCCACTAGTGCATTTAGCCAAATTAAAGGGATCATTCGCTCAAACTATTCAAACCCACCATCACATGGTGCAGCTGTAGTAGCAACCGTACTCAATGATCAAGCACTAACCGCATTATGGCATGAAGAAGTGTCGCTGATGCGTCAGCGTATTCATCAGATGCGTGAGCTATTTGTGAAAACACTAAAAGAAAAAGGGGCCGAAGGTGACTTCACCTTTATTACGAATCAGTGCGGCATGTTCTCTTTCTCTGGTTTAAATAAAGCGCAGGTTGAGCGTTTACGTGAGGAGTTTGCTGTATATATCGTTGGCTCTGGCCGTATCAGTGTAGCCGGTATGACGACACACAATATGAATGCGTTGTGTCACGCGATTAACGAAGTACTTTAAGCACCGAGCCTCAAGAAAAAATCTTTACCGCCGCTTTATAGCATCCACGCTAGAGCGGCGCGCAGGACGTATCAAAATATAGAAGGCGCTATTCCACGATAGTAATCCATGTCAGTTAAGGAGAAGTAGCAATGGTTTAAGCGCGGCGGTTCCCGCCATTTATCGCCTTAAATTTTAAATTGATCAATGAAAAAATCAGGGATGATTTTTTAGTATTTGCCGCAAGTGGCTGCATGGATGCAGGAATTAGAGCGACGCATTTGTTCATGGATGGACATATTAGGGCAATGCAGGGAGCATATTGCCGAGGATGCCAAAGCCGGGATGCGGACCAAATACGGTATTGAACAGGCAATTTATCATTTAAGATCAGCGGTAAATAAGCGGGTCGCCTTTCTTTTGGATACTTTTCTTTGTAAATCTCGTCCCTGAGATTTATCGCTGCGCGACCAGCTAAAGCTGTCCTAAAATGTTCCAGACATTTTAGTGGCGACGCACAAATTAGTCTGGAACTAATTTGAACAGCCAAAGGCTGGCCCGCAGGGTGAAATACACGGATGTATTTTATAAAGAAAAGTATCTGGTGTGCGTGCGCTATCATCCATTAAAGCGAAGAAATTTGATAAGCACATCAAAAAATACTCAAAAGTTTAAATTTTTCTCTTAACTGACCAGCATTACTATTCCACGAGAGCGCTTTTTATTTCAGCCAATTGCAACAACATCAATTTCTGTCTGTTCTCAATTAACTCCAATAAGTTTATAAACTCCCATTGCTGTCTTAAACTGACAAAGTTTGGATTATTACGCAGTGTCCACGGACGTCTTTGAGAGTGAGGTAGCCACCCTGTAGCCAACAGCTTAGACAATTGAGCGAGTGCTTGAGTTGGTTGCCCGTTTAACGCATATGCCTCCGCTAATGTTAGCGTCCATTGTGTCCCTTGAGGATCGGCCTGTGCGAGTAATATAAGACGTTGCAAGATACCTTGTGCTAATTCCGATTGATCAGATTGCAACAAGATATTGGCATAAGTTGGTAGGTAGGATATCCGATCATCGCTACTTAGCGAGAAGGTATCGATGAAACGAGCTGTCTTAGGATCATTTTCAATACTCTTTTTAGCCAAGGATAATTGTTGATTGGCGAGATACATGCTCGCCAGTTGCCATCGACTATCTATTCGTTGACTGCGTTGCCTTGTTAGCTGATTAACCATAGCTAACCGCTCCTCGTCAGAAAGACTCGTATCAAAACGACTATCTGATAACCGCGCCTCGATTAGCGCTAACTCCTCTTCCGATGTTACCGCCTGTTCACTAAGCCATCCCTTAATCACGTTATAGTTTAGTGGCTCAAAATAGATAATATCGGCAATACTCACCAGCTCGATATCATGCTGGGCTAGTAATGCGAGTGCACGCTGGCGATAACCCAAGGCTACCAAATCATAGCTTAACCAGTAATGATATTGCTGATGTTGAGGTTCAAAATCAATCAATGATTTTATTAATTTTAAACTTTGGGCATTCTGCCCGCGATCACGATAGAGTTGACTCAATAACATCAGTTGCGCGGGTTCATTAGTATTACGCTCTAGCGCTAAACTAACCAGACGCAATGCGTTATCCGCATCCCCGTCACGTAAACTGTCCAGCGCTCCTCGATAAAAACCTAAACTGTTGGCGGGAAAATCACTCATTATCTGCTGCGGTGTTAGCACAGCATTGTCGTGTTGACCTTGACGTTGTAGCACCAATAAACACGCCAGATTATCGCTACCCTGTGGAGTAATAAAGTCTTGGTTCAAACAGATATCGTCGGATAACAAGACATTCGCGGCGTCTAATATTAAGCTTACCAATTGCTGATTAAACTGTTGGTATTGCAGTTTAGTCTGCGCGTTTATCTGCGTCGCTATGTTCAAACTAACGACTTTAGCTTGACGTTGTTCGCCATTTAACCAATATTCCAAGCTCAATGAACTGATCTGTCCATCTATCATCGTCAGCGAAGGCCTCACCACAGGATATTGGGTCTGCAATGTACTTGGCCGCACCTTAATTAATGGTAGGTGCTGTAACTTCTGGGTCAACCACCACAGCACATGTTGCGCCGTTAACGTATCCTCCTCAACGCTTGAACCATGGATTTTAATTGGCGTAATGTAAAGTGTTTCTGGCGTTTGTGCTACTGGCTCAGCGGACTCACTGCTGGTTAACAAATAGGCGAGAATTAGAAAGCCTAATATCGCAACGACGGCAATGCTTTTCACTGATATTTTCTGTTTTGGACTCGTCGTGTTATTTACTGCGGGCGAAGCAGTCTGTGGCGTTGGTTCGACAGTAATGGTGGGGGCAGGTGTTGGCTCCGGCTCATCATGTTCAATAAAGCCAAGATCATCAAAAATATTCTGCTCTAGCACGCCACTATGGATATCAACGTCATCGAGGGATTGCTCAGACACTTCAGTTGATTCGTCATTCACCACTAAGGATGGCTGCGGTACTAGGCGATAACCTTTGCGCGCGACGGTCTCGATATATTGTGCATTATGGGTACTATCACCAAAGACCTTCCTGAGTTTAGCAATTGACTGATAAAGCTTATTGCGGTTGCCCTGAGCATGTTCATCTAACAACTCGAGCAGCTCACTAGCGCTTACTAACTGCGGGTGACGGTTGATCAACATTTTAAATATGCCACTTTGTAGCGGTGTTAATTCCACCACCTCATCGCCACACGTTAACGTGGCTAGCTCGGGCGTAAAAGACCAGTCATTGATCGTAAAACAAGTTATAGATTGCTTAGTCACTTAATAAACCAACTCTAAAATAATATGACTATAAGATACCTTGTTTGTTGTTGATAAACAAAAAAAGGCCAACAAACACGACGGTTTTATTGGCCTTCATCGCAAAAATAAGATGTTATTTAGCGAATTTTTCGCCGAGATATAACCATGTTTTAAGTACGGTATCAGGGTTAAGTGAAACACTCTCTATACCCTGCTCTACTAACCATGCCGCAAAGTCTTCGTGATCTGATGGACCTTGACCACAAATACCAACATATTTTCCATTAGCCTTAGCCGAAGAAATGGCCATAGAAAGTAGTTTCTTAACCGCTGGATTACGCTCATCAAATAATTTTGACACAATACCTGAGTCACGATCTAAACCAAGCGTTAGCTGCGTTAAATCGTTAGAGCCAATAGAAAAACCGTCGAAGTATTCTAAGAACTCATCTGCCAGTAATGCATTGGATGGTAACTCACACATCATGATCACGCGTAAACCGTTCTCACCACGTTTAAGTCCCTGCTCTGCCAATAGTTCAATCACCTGTGCAGCTTCATCTAACGTACGAACAAATGGGATCATGATTTCAACATTGGTAAAGCCCATATCGTTGCGAACTCGCTTAATCGCATCACACTCTAGTGCAAAACAATCTCTAAATTCTTCAGAGATATAACGAGAAGCGCCGCGGAAACCAAGCATTGGATTTTCTTCTTCCGGCTCAAATCCTTCGCCACCGAGTAAATTGGCATATTCATTTGATTTAAAATCAGACATCCGCACAATGACTTTCTCTGGTGAGAATGCGCAGGCCAGCGTCGAAATACCCTCAGTCAGTTTTGCGACATAAAACTCAACTGGTGAGGCGTAACCGACAATCATTTCATCGATGTCACTCTTAAGACGATCTGATTGCTGATCGTAATTAATCAACGCCTTAGGGTGAATACCGATCATCCGGTTAATAATAAACTCTAAACGAGCTAAGCCGATACCAGCGTGTGGTAAGCGCGCAAAATCGAACGCACGATCAGGGTTACCCACGTTCATCATTACCTTAAGCGGTATCTCAGGCATGTTGTCGACTTCTGAGGTGGTCACACTGAAATCTAATGTACCGTCGTAAATAAACCCTGTATCACCCTCGGCACAAGAGACAGTAATTTTCTGTCCTTCAGTGATTAAGTCTGTTGCATTGCCACAACCAACAACCGCTGGCACCCCTAATTCACGCGCGATAATCGCTGCATGACAGGTACGACCGCCACGATTAGTAACAATCGCTGACGCACGTTTCATGATCGGTTCCCAATCAGGATCCGTCATATCTGTAACCAGTACATCGCCCGGTTGGATACGATCCATCTCGTCAAGCGATTTGAGCACCTTAGCGGTACCGCTGCCGATCTTACCACCGATAGCACGGCCTTCAACCAGTACCTTGCCTTTTTCATTAAGGTTATAACGTTCCATGAAGTTACCATCTTCACGAGAGCGCACAGTTTCTGGGCGCGCCTGAACAATATAAAGCTTGCCGTCATTGCCATCTTTAGCCCATTCGATATCCATCGCACGGCCGTAATGCTGCTCGATAACCATCGCTTGCTTAGCAAGTTCTTGAACTTCGGCATCATTAATAGAAAATTTTTGTGAGCGCGCAGATTCGATATCTTTGATCACAACTTGTTTACCGTGAGCGGTATTGTCTGAATAAACCATCTCAACCAGCTTGCTACCAATATTACGGCGCACAACTGAAGGGCGGTTGGCCGCTAACGTTTGTTTGTGAACATAAAATTCATCAGGGTTAACCGCGCCCTGTACCACCATTTCGCCCAAGCCCCAAGATGAGGTAATAAATACCACATCTTCAAAACCCGATTCAGTGTCAAGAGTAAACATGACACCAGACGAAGCGATATCACTACGTACCATGCGTTGAACGCCTGCAGACAGTGCGACACCACGATGGTCATACCCTTGATGGACACGATAAGAAATAGCACGGTCATTGAATAATGAAGCAAATACATGCTTAATAGCTTCACGTACCGAGTCTAGTCCGATAACATTGAGGAACGTTTCCTGCTGTCCAGCAAAAGAAGCATCAGGCATATCTTCCGCGGTCGCTGATGAACGCACAGCAAATGACATGCCAGCTGATGAGGCCACTAGCTTGTCATAGGCCGTTTCAATTGCCTCTTCCAGTGGCGCTTGAAATGGCGTGTCGAGGATCCATTGACGAATGGTTTTACCTGCCTTACCCAAGGCAGCGATATCATCGACATCGAGTTCATCAAGCAGCTTGTACATTTTTTCGTTAATGCCACTAAGCTCTAAAAATTCATTAAAGGCATGCGCCGTGGTAGCAAAACCACCCGGTACTTGTACCCCTGCATTAGATAAATTACTGATCATCTCACCAAGAGATGCGTTTTTTCCACCAACAATCTCAACATCGTTCATGCCAAGTTGTTCATACCACAGTACATAATCTTGCACTAGAAAATCCCCATAATCACAAAAGTTTGGTTCGCGTAAATCCGAATTCTATATTACCCTGCTATAAAATGTTAGCTAAATCACAAAAGCTAATAACTAATGCTTATTCCCCCCTATATAAGGAGCATATTTTGCGCAAAGTATTTTATATTTCTGACGGCACAGCAATCACCGCCGAAGTGCTAGGACATGCCGTTTTATCACAGTTCGCGGTAAAATTCGATCAAATTACCGTGCCATTTGTTGAAACGCTCGAAAAAGCGCATGACGTCGCGTGTCAAATCAATAAAGCGAACGACGATGACGAGCATTCGCCGCTGGTTTTTCACTCTATTGTTGATGAAGATATTCGAGATATCATTAATAAAAGCAATTGCATGGCTCATGATTTTCTTAATACCTTCGTTGCCCCACTGGAAAAACAATTGGGATTAAAGGCTGAGCCAATGACGCATCGAACCCACGGCATTGCAAACAATGCATATGCCGCCCGTATCGACGCGATTAATTATTCGCTCGATAACGACGATGGCATTAGCCTGAAAAATCTCGATGATGCAGAAATTATTCTGGTCGGTGTTTCTCGCTGTGGCAAGACACCAAGTAGCCTCTATTTAGCGATGCAGTTTGGCATTGCCACCGCCAACTACCCGTTCATTAGCCAGGATATGGACTCATTAGAGCTGCCAAAGGAACTTAAAAAACACAAACATAAGATCTTTGGTTTAACCATCGACCCTAACCGCCTACATGATATCCGCACCCAGCGCCGCGCCAACAGTCAATATTCTTCGCTGAGACAATGCCGCTTAGAAGTGAAAGATGTTGAAATGCTCTATCGTAGGGAGCGTATCCCTTTTATCGATACCACCAAACATAGTGTGGAAGAAATCACCGCTAAAATTATCGATATTACCGGGCACAAACGTAAGATGTTTTAATCAACGTTACGCCTTACATCAAAAAGGGCTAAGTAATTCCTGCCTAGCCCTTTAATTCGTATGGTTATTGGGCTAAGGTGGCGCCAGCTAACTTATAAAGTAATAACACAATGTCTATAAAAACCGATGAATTAAGAACTACCTATATCGATCAGGTGATCACTCCGAGTCAACTCGCCGCTGAATTTCCGCTATCCGAAACAGCAGCTAATCAATTAATTAAACACCGCCGCGATATCGAAGCCATAATTAACGGTCAAGATAAGCGTCTATTGGTGATTATAGGGCCATGTTCTATCCATGATACTGATGCCGCCCTTGACTACGCGCAGCGCTTAACTGAACTACAAGTTAAATATCAAGATAGCTTAGTCATTACCATGCGCGTTTACTTTGAAAAACCACGCACTATTGTCGGCTGGAAGGGACTGATTAGCGATCCGGATCTCAACGGAAAATACCAAGCCAACAAAGGGCTAAGACTGGCACGAAAGCTACTGGTTGATATCACAGAAATGGGATTGCCTATCGCGACCGAATTTTTAGACATGGTTAACGGTCAATACATTGCAGATTTAGTCAGCTGGGGCGCAATCGGCGCGCGTACCACAGAAAGCCAAATTCATCGCGAAATGGCCTCGGCGTTATCTTGCCCAGTCGGCTTTAAAAATGGCACCGATGGCAATACTAAAATTGCGCTCGATGCGGTACGTGCAGCACGCGAACCACATATATTCTATTCGCCAGACAAAGACGGCATGATGACCGTGTATCGCACGCACGGTAATCCCTTTGGTCACGTTATTTTACGTGGCGGAAAAACGCCAAATTATGAGCGTCAACATATCGAAGATGCCTGCGACAAACTCGCGGCTGCTAACCTCATGCCATCGGTAGTGGTTGATTTTAGCCACGGTAATAGTGAAAAGAAACATAAAAATCAGTTAAGCGTCGCCCAAGATATCATGACGCAGATGCGTACTGGCAGTATAAAAATCGCCGGTATCATGGCAGAGAGCTTTATCGAGGAAGGCAATCAAAGCGTGGTTGAAGGCCAACCTCTGATTTATGGTAAGAGTATCACCGATGCTTGTCTACACTGGGCCGATACGGAGACGTTACTTAGCGACCTCGCGCAAGCGGCGGCAGACAGAATAGCGCTGTAATTCACTCGGCCGTTCATTTGCTATATCCTTGTAATACAGATTTATCGTGTTTCAAAATCATCAAGGTTGATATCATCAAGTTCTGGCGCAGCGGATAGCTCGCCAGTCCATTGCACCAATACCGCATCGACTCTCGCCAGTTCAGGGCCTTGGTGTAAATAAACCGTTAATGCTTCTATGTCCTTCGCCAAGCCGACGGCCACCACCTCAACACTACCATCGGGTAGGTTCTTGGCATATCCAGAAATGGCATGTTGCAATGCAAACAACTTAGTCGATTGGCGAAACCACACGCCCTGTACTTTGCCACTAACATTGAGTTTAATTAGCTGTCGATTATCCATAGCTACGAGCTCGCGTTTTAAAAAAGTAAAATTACCACGGCAATATTTCACCATTCGAATGCTTAAACAGCCCCGTTTGACTCATATCTTGCGCCAAGATTAGCTTGGTCAAGCGACTCGCAGACTCCTGGGCAGTAATGTCACCGGTGCGAGCGACCATTTCTGTTTGCACCCAGCCAGGATGATAGAGGCCGACAGAAATATCGTCATTCTCGAGATCTCTGGCTAGTGACATTCCTGCCGCATTAAGTGCCGCTTTTGACATGCGGTATCCGTAACGACCACCGGAGCCATTATCTGCAACCGAGCCCATACGAGACGTAATGAGCGCAATCTTGCTACCTGCGTTGAGTTGCTCGCGTAACATGTCAACCACCTGTATCGGCGCTAGCGCATTGACCATAAACTGCTCAACAATAGTCTCACCATTAAGGGATCCCAAGGATTCATCACGTAAAATTCCTGCGTTATTGATCAGAATATCAATGTTAATGCCGGCTAACGATTTGACCATGTTTGCGAGGCCATCCTTGGTAGCGACATCGATATTATCAATAACTCTAACCCCTAACTGTCCCAATGAGGCCGACGATTGACGACATAGTGCAATAACCAAAAAACCACTATCCTTAAATTGCTCGGCCATGGCCAAACCAATACCACGGTTTGCACCGGTGATCACAACTGTCTTCATCTGTCTGTCCATCTCTTATTTTAAATTAGTTAGTCTGTTATAGCAGGCTTTTTCACATCAATAAACACAAGTTCGCTGATCCATACCCGTGCTACCTGAAAATGCGTGATTTCTGCATTTTCAAGTAGCACGGGTATATTGATACCAATTCGCTGATTTCGGGTTATAATCCGCGCTCGATTAAATTAACACCTAACGAGCAACTGACTGTTATGAAGTTCACAACCTATTTATTGGCGCTATGTTTCACGCTACTCACACTGTCCACCGGGGTTTACGCGCAATCGGCTAGCGCCAAAGTATTTACCTTCACTGCTATTCCTGACGAGGACGAATCACGTCTGCGCAGTCGCTTTGACAAGGTTGCCGTCTATTTATCGCAACAACTTGGCACCACCGTAAAATACGTGCCAGTCAAGTCTTATGGCGCGGCGATCAGCGCTTTTCGTAATAATCAGGTACAACTTGCCTGGTTTGGCGGCTTATCGGGAGTCAAGGCGCGGTATCTTGTCCCGAACTCAGTCGCGATTGCTCAAGGCTATGAAGATCAGTTTTTCAAAAGTTATTTTATCGCTCATCACTCGACTCACCTCTCGCTAGCCGACAACTTACCAGCCAATATTGAAGGGCTGACCTTTACCTTCGGTGCCAAGGGGTCAACGTCGGGCCGGCTGATGCCTGAGCATTATTTACGCCAGCAGTTTAATCAATCCCCTCGCGATCTGTTTAAGCGTGTTGGTTTTAGTGGTGACCATAGTCAAACTATCGCCCAAGTTCAGTCCGGTGCATGGCAGCTAGGCGCGGTTAACTACAAGGTGTGGCACAGCGAACTGGCCGCCGGTAAAATCGATCTTAACAAGATTAAGGTTATCTGGAGCACACCGACCTACCCCGATTACCAATGGACTATCCGCACGGATGTCAGCGACAGTTTTGGCCCCGATTTTGTACAGCGAGTACAGAACGCGTTGCTCGCGATGAACCAACCGTCGTTGCTAGCTAGTTTCCCGCGCACCAAATTTGTCGTCGCCGATAATGATGATTATGCACCAATCAAAAAAGTAGCCAAGGCAATCAAATTATTGTGACCGACGCTCCGTTGTTTGCTCTGCACAATAAGAGCATCGCTTTCAAACAGCATCAAGTACTAAGCAATATCAGCTTGGAGATTAAACATGGCGAAACGGTCGCCATCATCGGGATCAGTGGCTGTGGAAAATCATCATTGCTCAAGGTGTTGTTTGAACAACAACGCCAACAAAGTGCGTTATGTCCACAACAACCTATGCTGGTAGAGAGCCTAAGCGTTTATCACAACATCTACATGGGGCAGCTGCAACAACACCATTTTTTGTATAACCTCATCAACTTGATGCGACCCTTTGCAGCCCCAAAAGCACAGATTAGCGCATTGACCAAATTGGTTGGCCTCGAGCCACAACTTTTCACCTCGGTTGATCAACTCTCTGGCGGGCAGCAGCAACGCACCGCCATTGCGCGCGCTCTGTATCAACAGCAAGCTATTTTCCTCGGTGATGAACCGCTATCGAGTGTCGATCCGGTGCAGGCGACCTCACTTTTAGCATTAATAAAATCGCGTCACGACACCGTGGTCATCGCGCTACATAATAAAGAGATGGCGTTGAGTGAATTTGACCGCATCATCGCACTGAGCAACACCCATATAATCTTTGACGGACCAGCCACACAGCTTAGCGATGAATTGATAGCAACCGTTTACCAACAACCCGACACAGTCATCAGCAAGTGATGATGGACACGCGCACCACCGCTGGCAGCTATAGAAATATCACCCTTGTTGTGGCCATTTTGGGGCTACTGGCATTTGCGCTGGCCGATATCGAAATTAGCCACCACGACCCCTACGCCGCCTTACAAAACATTCTCCAAGGATTGATCCAACCGGATTTATCTGACACCGAATATCTGCTGTCGGCACTGGCCAATACCATCAGTTTTGCCTTAGTCGGTCTAAGTCTTGCGGCCGTCACTGGCTTAATACTAAGTCATTATCATCGATGGCCGTTGGTGGCACATTTCTGCGCCTTCATTCGCTCTATTCACGAATTGTTCTGGGCACTTATTTTTCTGCAAATGTTTGGACTGTCTGCCATCACGGGCATTCTCGCCATTGCCATCCCCTACAGTGGCACCTTTGGCCGCGTATTTAACGACATTTTGGCCCGCAGCACCGTCGAACCACAACTAATAGTGGCTCAATCCACCAGTAAATTAAGTGCCTGGCTCTATGGCCCATTAGCCCAATGTTGGCCAGTGCTATTACGGTATACCCGTTACCGCTTAGAATGTGCGCTACGCAGTGCCACCGTGCTCGGATTCATTGGTTTACCGACATTAGGCTATTATCTAGAGACCGCATTTAGCCAAGGGGATTATCAGCAGGCTGGCGGATTGCTATTACTCTCTTTTGCCTTAATTGCCACGATCAAATGGTGGCTAAGAACGTGGTTAATTCCTGGCTACCTAATCGCGGCGATGATTTATCTACCGTGGAAAACGCCACTAGAATGGCAATACCTATGGCGTTTTATCTCGCAAGACATTGTGCCACAGCCGCTGCGCAGTGCAGATTTTCAGCTCGAGCAATTAACCAGTTGGCTATTTGAGATAGTTAGCCAGCAAATATTACCGGGCATTTGGGCCACACTATTGCTCTCTGTCGCTGCATTATTGTTAACCGCCCTCCTCGCCTTATCCCTATGGCCTTTTGCCAGCCGATTACTGGTTGGGCATGGGCAAGTTGGGGGGCACGGATTATTAATCATATTGCGCACCACCCCAGAATTTGTGATCACCTTTATTCTGATGTTGCTACTTGGCCCATCGATGTTACCGGCTATCATCGCATTAGCGCTGCATAATGGCGGCATCATCGCCTATTTACTGGCGCGTAACAGCGAGCAGATAAAACTACGCGTTGACCAAGCGTGCGGATTGGACCTGTGGAGTTATCAACTACAACCACAACTTTATCCAAGCTTTATCGCCTGGCTATTTTATCGTTTCGAAGTGATTTTACGCGAGAGCGCTATCTTAGGCATGTTGGGGGTGACCACGCTCGGGTTTTATATCGACTCTGCCTTTGAGGCATTACACTTTGACATCGCACTGCTCTTAATCTTAGCCACCGCAATCATCAACATCACCGTGAACTACTGCTCGCTACGCCTCAGACAAAGCCTCAAGGTTGATAACCTAGTGTTACTGTAACTAATCACTTGGGTCTTATCGCTACACACGAACGGCTAACCTCAAGCGCTGTGTTTTCATTAGGTGTTATGGGGCACATAGCGAGATAGAAATAGTTGTGCCAAGATTGGTTAAGCGGTCTCCTTCGTCATATATGGACCCATTCCATTATCCCGGTAGTCTTTTTAGCCGGGAGCTGGCACTGCGCGTATTGGATTAGGTTTTGGTCGATCGCTTTAAAGATTAGGCGTATAAAGGAAAGTCAATTGACCACACTCTGCTCCCCCGTAAATCCGTCCATGATGGCTTGGGCTAGCAACAGCACGCTAGCTCAATCAACTTACCTTTGTTAGTTATGGCGGCTCACGCCCTGAGGATTTGTTCAACTCAATAATACCAATTACAGTAGATAACTGCCCACTTGTGCTGGTTAAAATTAACGATAAGGCTACCGCGTCCTGCTCGCGCCCCTTACCTACGTCCTGTAGGCAACGGCGTTACTCTCAATCCTAATAGCTAGCCATTACTCAATCGAGCGCCTTGTTCTAGTTTATTTTTCCTTTGCACAACAAGATCACCTACTTAATGTAATTGGTATAAGAGTGATCTTCGCTGTTCTAATGCGTTTAAATATTTCACTTCATCATAGGGTTTTCTGTCTTTCCAACATCGGTAGACAATCCTGATCCATTTGAATAACTGCGTAATCCCAAATATTGAGAATGAAATAGACACAAAGCCACAGACGTACCAATCAGGTAATACCATTTGCATTTAATAACTGACCACTTGTACTAGTTAAAATTGACGACCACGGCGTTGCTCTCAACCCCAATAGCCCGCTATTGGTCATTCGCTCGCCTCGCCTACAGGATGTAGGTGCTTATGTTCAGTCTGGAACTATGAACATGTGTTCTCGACTATTTTCTCTTCGCACAACAAGATCAAATAATTAATACAAATGGTATAATAGTCTCAGGCGCTCAAATCCCCGCACTGAAATTCCATACCATGGTGTGAAATTGACCAGATTATGGGATGCTTTTGTTGATACTTTAAAAGTATGTTTTTTTGGAGAGACGCTTGTGCTTCAATAAATTTTATTTTTTTATAATGAAATATCAGTTCTTTCGTTCATGAAAACAAAGGTGGCTAATATGCCGAAATTAAGTAATATGTGGGGATAAATAGCAGTAAAAGCTTAAGGAAACATTATGAAAACATTTATAGCCATCGTGGTAGCTTGCTTGGCAGCATTTTTGTTCCATCATGCGTATGGCATTGAAGGCGTTAGCCTAGAGCGCTTGGGTTATATAGCCGGCGGCGTGATCTCAGTCGTTGTCGTTTTAGCACTTTTCATCCCTAAACAGGAAGATGGGCAGGAGCGAAAATTCTAAGCTATTTAATTAAACAATTTAAATTTGGGACAGGCAGTATTTATCACTATAAAATCACACTTTTTTTCTCGGTTTCGTCAAATGCTATAAGCCATTGGGTACTTTTTATTCGACCGCTAGAAAAGTGTAATTAATCGATACCTATACCCGTGCTACCTGGAAATGCGTGAGTTGTGGAAGTCGAGAAGCGTGCCAAATGCTAGGCTTGAAATGAGCGGTGTGGTCATTCCCCATCTTCATTTTTAACGATGCACGAAGGCATGGATGCCGGAGCTAGCGCAACGCTCTAGCTCATGGATGAGCGTAATTAGGGCAATGCAGTCAGGTTATTGCCGAGGAGCAGTTGCCGGTTGGTCGCTTATCGCCTTGCCCTGCGGGCCTATTTACCCAACGTAAGTGAGTAGAAAGCTATTACGGCGTTATGATTCATCATCAGGTTCTCAGAGCCGCAGCGATACAAGGAAGTTCGCGTAGCTGTGATGTGAGACATTAGGGCAATGATAGGAGCATATTGCCGAGAATAACCATTCATTAAAAATCATGCCTTGTACTAGCATCCTACCCAAGATCGATAACCTGCATTTGCAAGTGGCACGGGTATAGCGTAACCGTCTAGGCAAAGCGGCTAGACGCTTACCGTCGGTTATTACTTAGTCATTTGTTGATGCATTGCTTTAACTAATCCAACTAGTGCATCTTTTGATAATTTTTCTGCTTTATCAACGGTATCAGCCAGACTCTCTTTGTTAGCAACAATCGACGCAAAATCAATCGCTGGTTTAAGTACCTTCTTGACTAATTTCTTCGCCGTTCCAGGATCATTATTTGCAATAATATCTAACACTTCAGCTTTCATGGCAGCATTTTTATCGAGCAGTAGTTTAGAGATATGCGTGAAACCAACTATTTCACATTGCTCCAAAGTGCCAAATTTAGGCATCATACGCCAAGAAATCAGTGTATTGGGGGTCACTTCTTCAATGCCCTTTGGACATTCAGCGATAATGTTTGACCATACCCAATCAAGAAAAGCTTCATCGCTACAAAGGATCTCTCTTGCTTTGTTGCATGCTTTACCAATCTTATACTTAGCTTCTCGCTTATCTTGCGCTTTTGGCGCATTATCATCGATGTAATGTGTGGTATCTAAGTATTGTAAGATAGTTTCTTGTTGTTCTATTAACGCTGAGCTCATTGAGTATACCTATGTTATAACACCCCATTGTTGGGTGTCTTGAGAAATTACGCGTAGTGTATATTACCAAACCAAAGAGTCTATAAATATGGACCCTTTGTTTGCATTAATTCTTAATTGCGCTTAGTATTTTTTGTTTATAAGACACTCCCCTCACTAACATAAGTCAAGCTAGTGAGCATTAGTTCTAAAAACTCTCAAATACATCTAATATTCATTGATAACAAAACTTAAACTCAAATAATTCATTGCAATTCACTTCCTAATAATTATAATGCGAATCATTTGCATTTGCACCTCGTTATAAGAAAGGTAATTAAGTTATGAACAAGAGTTATTTGGCATTAAGTATTGCGGCTAGTTTACTAGCGCCAACAGTGATGGCTGAGCAAGAAGCTCAGTCGTCACCGGTTGAAGTTATTATGGTCAAAGGTGAGAAAATCTCACGTTCGCTGCAAGATACGACATCTAGTGTCTCGGTATTTTCACAACAAGATATTGAAGAAAGCACCAGTGAAAACTTGTTTGATCTATTTGCCACCACCTCTAATGTTAATACCGCCAATGGCGATTATGGTTTCACCATTCGTGGCATCTCCAACCAAGGAATTAGCGGAACCTCGGACTTGGCAAGTGTCTATCTCGATGGCGCGATTATTCCAAGTGTCTCGATGCGCCGCAGCGGATTATCTATCTTTGATCTAGAAGCAGTAGAAATTCTCAAAGGGCCACAATCGACGACTCAGGGGCGTAACGCCCTCGCCGGAGCCATTCATTTACGTACGGCACCCGCCGACTATGATTTTTCTGGTAGAACCCGTGCTGGCTCGACTAGCAATGGCGATTATCAACTCGCGTTAGCGCAAAATATTAACTTTATTGACCAAGTATTTGCGGCGCGCGTCGTAGTAGACAAACGGTACAATAAAGGCTTTGTCGAAAACATCACGTTAAACAGAGATGATTGGGATCGCGATGAACTCACCACTATTCGTACCAAGTTGTTGTTTGATGCCAGCGAAGATCTACAGTTCCGATTTAGCTATACCAACGCGGACAAAATCTACGGCAGTGAATATCTCTATGCCCGTGGTGATGAAAGCAAGTTTGACCTCTTTGACCGTAAAACGACGCAAAATGATATCACCGAAACGGTGCAAGACGAGCAGATAGCTGTTTTAAATATCGATTATCGTCTTAATGAGCAATGGTCGTTCGATGCTATCTCGACCTATTCGAAGATTAAAATGGAGCGGGCTAACGATCCCGATAATACCGAGCTGACCAGCTTTGCTATCGGCCAATATAACAGTAGCGAGTATTCATTTAGTCAGGAACTTAAGGCGCATTTTAACAACGAATGGCTCACGTCAGTCTTTGCTCTTTATCATTCCAATATTCGTTCATCGTCTTTCAATAATCGTACTCGATTGATTGAATATCCATTCGGCGAAGCGGTCATTCCATTACTATTGCAATATAAAATTGTCGATAATTTAAGTAACAAAAACCTCGCCTTCTATTCTTCAAATGATGTGACCTTAAACGATCGGTGGTCATTGAACCTTGGCGTGCGTTTCGATCGCGAAACAGTAACTACCTTTAGTAAGAATGATGCCAGCCGCTTAAATAACCTAGGCGCCTATAACGACTTCATTGATGGTTTAGTCGCAGACGCAACATCACCGGGTCTGGGTGAAGAAACATATAATGTTATCTTGCCACGTGTTAGTGCAACCTATCAGCTCAGTGACGATATCAATGTGAGTGCAATCTACTCGACGGGATATCGCAGTGGCGGCTTAAGTATTAATGTGGCTCGTGGCGAAGCAAAACGCTATGACGCTGAATACAATGATACCTATGAGTTGGCATTACGCTCTGCATGGTTAGATAATTCATTGATTATCAACGCTAATGCGTTTTGGTATCAGTGGAAAGATCAGCAGGTTAATATTACGCGCTCTCCACGCCCCTATGACAATGAAACCCGCAACGCTGGCGAGTCGAGTCTTAGTGGACTTGAACTGGATATGATGTATTACATCCATGATGACTGGAAAATAACCGCAGCAATTGGTTATAACCAAAGCAAGTTCGATGACTTTAAATCGGTAGATGAAACAACGGGCGAAGTGATTTTCGATTACTCAGGTAATCAGTTCCCTGATGCATCTAAGTATACTGCCTCTATGACCAGTAGTTATCGCTTTTCAGAGAGTTGGTTCCTTTATGCGGACGCGAGCTACCGCGGTAAATTCTACGATCGCGCAGAGAATGAATATGAAGTGCCTTCACTCACCACGGTCAATTTAAAGTTGGGTTATGAAGCGGATATGTGGGAAGCCTATTTCTATGTCCGTAATCTGTTTGACAAGGAAATCGCTATTAATGAATTCGATTACAACACCTTCATTCCAGATCAAAACCAAGCTAACTTAACCCAGGGAAGTCAGCATAAAATATTTGCTGGCGAATTGTCTGACCCACGCATTATCGGGTTAGAGTTCAACTATCGTTGGGACTAAGCAATAGATAACGTGGTTAAAGCTGAGCAATTTATTGTTCGGCTTTTGTCATTTTTAATAGGATGGATTTATGTTTTTAAGTTTTATACCGGCTTGGTTGGGCTGCTGTCTTCTTTATGGCGCTAGCCCTCAGCAAAAAATACTGAGCCAGTCGTTACCAACAGTAAGTTCTCGGCTCGGCGCCGCGCTCTTAATAATGCTAAGCGGCATACTGTTATTTAATGCAATGCCCCTAGTGTCGGGACTTATTGCTGCATTGACGCTAGTGTGTTGTTTCCTACCACTGATCACACTATTAGCCGCCTATGGTCGTCTATATTTGAAGGTTGCAACCGTGGTGATTAGCGTTATGAGCATTGTATTTTACTCGCTTGGAGGAGCCGCCTAATGTGGTCTCGAACATTATCAGGTTTTATTCTCGGCTTACTTCTTTCGATATCGGTGGCGCTGAATCTTAATTTATTGCTACCGATTGCGCAGGATGTCTCGTTATTAATCGGCCTATTAGTCGCGTTTCCGATATGGGCGGGGGTGCAGGTATGGAGCTATAGCTTTAGCAGCGCCAAACAAGCGTGGCTTAAGGGAACAATAGTCTTAGCACCCAATGTAGTGCTGAGTACAATTTTAATGATGATGGGGCTATCCGCATGAAACGTGAAGCATTAAAAGCACTAACTAACGCGCATGCTTGGATCGGCTTGGTCATTTCGACGGTATTGTTTATCGTCTTTTTTGCCGGTTCGTTAAGCCTATTTCGCGATAATATAGCGCAATGGGAAAGTGCACCACACTTTGCCAATGAACACAGTAGCACTCAAATCAGCTTGGATAACACCATTGCCGCCATCGAGCAACAATATAAGATCTACATGCATGACGAAGTACGAATATGGCTACCAAATAAGCAGGAGCCATTGACCAATATCACCTTCGCGGCGCAATTACCTGACGAGCAACATCAAGATCTCGACTTACTGTTATCGCCAAGCAGTAATAAAATTGTCGGCAGTGGCGACAGCTTTGATTTTGCCAATTTTTTGTATGGTTTGCACGTCGATTTACATATTGATGAGTTTGGAAAATACCTCGTTGGTTTAACAACGTTATTCTTCTTTGTGGCGTTAATTAGTGGCGTGGTTATCCATTGGCGTAAAATTATTGGTAAGTTCTTTCAATATCGAAAAGACGGTGACAAAGATCGGCTGCTTGATGCACATAATGTGATTGGCGTGATGGGACTACCATTTCATATCATGTATGCCTTCTCTGGCTTGGTATTTAATCTATTGATTATTTTTCAAATATCCTATGCTGTGGTGTTATATGGTGGCGATCAACAAGCATTATTTAAAGATGCGGGCTTTGTTGATACCCACATCGAAGAGGCTAATATCGCGCAACCTATGGTAGGCTTGGATAAGTTAATGGCCAAGGCAAAGCAAGACTTAGGCAATGTCGAATTTACCCGGATCAGCATCGAACATTTTGGCGATCAAAGCGCGTCTATTGTGTTTATTGGTAAGGATTCTAGTCAATTCTCGACGCGCAAAGAAATTCGCTATCATATTGCCTCAGGCCAAGAGCTCTACAAGACCTTAAATAACTATGATAATGCCCTACGATCAGGATTGTCGGTCATCGCTAGTCTCCACTTTGGTGATTTCGCTGGTTATGGCCTCCGATTATTGTTCTTTATTTTAGGCATTGGTACCTGCTATATCATTCTCACTGGCAACTTGATGTGGATCGAAAAGCGCGCGAGTAAACGTAAGGTCAATAAGCTCGGCCTACATCTGGTTAAAGCGATGACGTCAGGCACTTTCATTGGGATTATTTTCGCCACTGGCGTTGGTTTTATCGCGGCGCGCGTGTTGCCGATAACCACCGTATTACGCAGTGAGATGATTATCGAACTCTTCTTCGTGTGCTTATTTGCCACAATGACCGCATCCTTACTAAGCAAGCAGTCTTTATTTACCACGTGGCTTTGTAAATTAACAGCGATGATATTAGTTGCGGTGCCTCTATTGGACTGGTTAATGTTTGCCAATGAAATTATACTCATGGTGCAATGTCAACGTTTCGACATCATTGTTGTTGAAGTAATCTTGATCTTATTGGCATTCGCTTGTTGGAAGTTTAGTGGGCAAGTGTCAACGTATGATACAGAACTACAAGTCAACTTACCGCGTCAGGATCTTAGTAATATAAACGTCAATCATTAATAATGTATGGTCACTTATGAGCGCTAATATTCACAATCTTAGCGCTGCTCTAAATGGGGTGTTTATGCCGTCGTACATCGTTATGACACATTAATTTAGAATGACTAAACGTCACGCGTTATGCGCTAATTTTTAAGTGATGTTAGTAGCACGCTCCTCGGCTTGCCAAAATCATGCACTTTCATTGAAAGCGACTATAGAATTAATAACGGATCGCCAATGTTAAACAGATAAGCCGCGACTAATCCCAAAATGCCTGTCACTAATACATAATATAACGTCGGAATAATAGTGCGTCGTAAAGTTTGTCCTTCTTGTCCCAACAAACCGACCGTTGCTGAAGCCGCCACCACATTATGGATTGCAATCATATTACCGGCAGCTGCGCCTATAGCCTGTTGTGCGACTAACAAGGCTCCAGAGATTGATAAAGCGTTGGCTACTTCAAATTGAAATTGACTTAGCATCATGTTACTGACCGTATTTGAACCAGCAATAAAGGCCCCCATGGCACCAATTGTTGGTGCAAACAATGGGTAAACAGCGCCAAACGTCTCGGCCACAAATGAGGCCATTGCCACTGGCATCGCTGCTAAATCAGCGCCGTTTACACCAGAGTTTATTAAGATTCGAACCATTGGAATAGTGAATACTAAGACAAACCCTGCCCCTATTAGCGTGTGAGAAGCTTCTTTTGCTGAATCAATGATTTGACCAATCTTCATTTTGTGCAAAAACAAGGTCGCTAAACAGACAAATAGTAAAATTCCGCCCGGCAAGTAGAGCGGTTGAATAGTAGAATTTATCCCTGCTTCGCCTAAAATATTAGTCATACCGAAAGATAAACTCTTAGTGAACGCTTTAAATTCGACAGAAACACGGCTCGCCACTAAAATTACGGCAACTAGTACATAGGGCAACCAGGCCATCGCGAGCGACATTTTTGGTTTTTGAGAGTCATCACCTTTCTTGAAAACTAAGTTGCCTAGCCAATGAGCAGGCCACTGTTCGCGTGGAGCAAAATCCCAGTGTGTCTTAGGCATAAAAAGGCCCAGTTTTGCGGCAGGAACAACGATGGCCAAACCAATCAGCGCGCCGATTAATGAGGGGAATTCAGGACCTAAGTAGACACCAGTCAATGCGTAAGGAACTGTAAACGCTAGACCGGCAAATAGTGCAAACGGGGTAACCGCAAAACCCTCTCGCCAGCTTTTGTTTTGTCCAAAGAATCGAGTCATCATCACGATCATAAATAATGGCATTAAGGTGCCAACAATCGCATGACCGATAGCTACTTCAGATGTGATCAGTTGAATAAATTGCTCCCAATTACTACCATTCGCAATAAGGTCTGTACTAATGTTCGCCTTATCTAAGCCACTATTTACCCCAATTACGATCGGTGTACCAACGGCACCAAATGAGACCGGCGTCGATTGGATCATCATGCCGATCATGACGGCTGCCATCGCTGGAAATCCTATGGCCACTAGTAGCGGCGCTGCGATAGCAGCAGGCGTGCCAAAGCCAGAGGCTCCTTCAATAAAGCAGCCAAATAACCAAGCGATAATAATAGCTTGCACGCGACGATCAGGGCTAATGTTGGTGAAACCGGACCGAATGGTCGATATGGCACCGGAATGCTGTAGCGTATTAAGAAGCATGATAGCACCAAAAATTATCCACAATACCGAAATGGTAACCAGTAATCCCTGAATTGAGCTGGCTAGGATTCGATTAAAACTCATTTCCCATGCAAAATAGGCAATGGCTGCGGTTGCAACGTAAACAATAGGCATTGCACGCTTAGCCGGCCAATGGAGACCGACGAGTAAAATGGCAGCGAGCGCGATAGGCGTAAAAGCGAGGATGGCTTGGAGTGTTATAGACATAGTATTACCACATATTTGATTATTATTTATATTTTTATAAGTTAGCGATCTTTTTCAGCTGGCTAATTTATACGTAAAATAAATATTAATACATAGCCTATCTGTTAATACATTTGTTCCTAAAACGATGTAATAGGCTAAGTGTGGGGAGCTCAGTGTTTTACTCTGATGATACCTTGACGCCCAAAGCAATACCGTGAACCATAATAATGTGTGATTTTGGTCACTTATACACGTGACCAATGATAATGCGTGATTTCAGCATTTCCAATGGTCACGGGTAATATATCAATCTAGGTAAGTAAGTGGTCTACTTTTTACAAGAAAAAATGGATTCGGGCACATATTCACAACTCCCAGCTGAACATAAGCACCTACATCCGTGTAGGCAAGGTATTTCTTTACCTAGATAGTGACTCTCGATAACTGCTCCTCGGCAATGTTCTCCTGCATTGCCGAGGAGCATAATAAGGGCATGATCATAAATGACCAACCATGCTCTGTTACTCGTATCCTACCCAACATCGATAACAAGCATTTACAATGATCACGAGTATATTATCCAATTCAAGCGTTCTTCGTGCGCAGCATTGCCATGCCAAGCAAGCCAACACTAAATAATAACAAGACACCAGGCTCGGGGATAGTACTGATTACTTCAGCGTAAACTGAAATATCACTAAATCCTGGATCCCCTTCGGCCGTATAACAATCAACTAAGCCGGGTGTTGTCGATGTTAGGCAGTGAAAGTTATTACCTGCTTGCAGAAAAATATGTAAGCTCAGGTTATTGCCTAAATCAATATAATCATCGACATTATTTACGGTATAAATATCGTCGCAACTAGTACCGTTTGGTGTTGGTAACGGACAATTGGCCACATTGGGCGTTTCGTTGAATGTGATCTGATTGGTCACCAGTCCTCCAACAGAACCATCGATGGTTAACTCATTGACAAACCCCAGACTCCATCCAACCACTGTCCCCGATGAAACCGTCAATATATTATTGACCTGATTAAATGTTTGCAACACGACCGGGGCGTTTAGTATGTTGGTATCGATAGTTTGATTAAAGTTTGTCACCGTTAGTGTGCTTTGGGGGTTACTGCTTGGTAGCCAACCGATACTTCGGTTAACAGTGATTCCCGCTATTGTGTCAGTCGCATCTAATGCCACAACAGTTGAGTCGTTGTTAATGTCATTTGTAACAAACCCTGAATCAAAGGTTAAAGAAATTAAACTTGCGTTAGCGGTGCATGTAAATAATAGAATAAATAACATTACAGCTAGTTTAGTCAATCGATTATTCATCTTCTTACTCTCCAATAAAAGAATACGCTTTATACAAGCATTATTGAGGCCACCACATTAATTTATCGAAAAAATAGTAGCTTAGAGATACAGTGAGAAAGTGGGTTGAAAAAAACGACTGAACTGTTAACTATTTGGACACTCATTCAGTCCATTTATATCAACAGTCGCTCTGATAGCGTTACGCAGATCATATATAAACTAGGTAGTTACACAGAATCTGTTACAGGGTCAGTTCAAGCCTCCCTGCTACTCAAGCTTGCTTTATCAAATACCAACGCTTTCAATTGATTAGCCGCATAACAACAATTAATGGGAACAGAGCCTTATTTTAAGTAAACAGTTTAACCAATTTTTTCTCTAGATATCCGAACTTAAAGACATGCGGTTGTATTGTCGTAATATGCTCGCTTAGATGTCGCTTGGTGACACATCGATTTAATACTTTCGATTATCCTAGCGTTACTAATTTTTTATCCAAATAAATAACAAGGTAACCACATTGCGCATTGCAGCTATTTTTGGGCTAAATCAAATCGTTAGTCATGGTTTTGGCCTGTTCTTATTTGCGGCCTTAGTCCCTTTAATGCGCGAATCGATTTCGCTTACCAATTGGCATCTAGCCACAATCGGGGCGCTGTCACAACTATCCTATCTCAGTGGAGCTCTATTGCTGTCAATGCTAGGACACCGTTTCAGCTCAACATCTAGGGTACTTGGTACTGGTACAGTAACCACTGTACTGTTATTTTTGATGTCACAACTTCAAGATCCATTGACCATCACCATCACCTTAACAATTCTTGCCGCCAGCGCGGCGATTAGCTGGGGGACAATAGTCGAAATAATTAGTCGCCACGCCGCATCAGAGCGGTGCTCAACGTACCTGTCGTGTGCGGCTAGTGGCACAGCATGGGGATACGGTCTTAACGGCCTACTAATTCTTCTTGTGGTACCAGCACTTGGCTGGCAAGGTAGTTGGCAAATTGCCGCATTAATTGGTGGCGTTGTCATTACTCTCACATGGCGATTACTCGCGAATATCAGTGATGATGTATCTAGCCCAGACGCGCCTATCGACCCCATGATCCCAGTGTCAAAATTGTTAACCACCATCATCAAGGAACGGACCGCATTATTTGCGTGCATGATGTGTTTTTTAGTGGGGTTCTCCACCATGCCATTTGCCAACTGGCTAAATACCTACTTGGCAGAACTTGGGTTGCCGACCGATGTTGGCGGCTACACATGGAGCATCGTCGGGATAAGCGGCATGATTGCAGGGCTCTTCGCTGGTCGCATCGCGGACCGTATGGGTCATGCTGTTGCATTATTGATAATTTTCAGTGGGTTTGCTATTAGCCTGTTGATTTTTATTTATGACCCTATGCGCTTTGCATTTGTCGCAGGTTTTGGCTATGGGCTAATGTATTTTCCGGTATGGGGCGTGTTGGCTGGCTGGGTTCGTCTACATTACTCTTCAACCGCAACCATGCAGATTAGTAGTATCTGTATGGTTACTTCGGGACTGGGGGGCGCACTGGGGAATATCCTCGCTGGATACATTCGTGATACGACGGGCTCACTGGTCATCGTCTATATGATAGTGACCGCAAGCGTATTACTACTGGTCATATTGGCGATAATACTGTTGTGCTTAACGAGCGATCGCGTCCAATCCGCTCAAGGATCCTCAAATACCTAAACGACGCATGGTTCGAATCAAATTGCTGCGACCGAGCTTCAATACTCGCGCCACCGCCGCCAAATTGCCGTGCTCCTGCTCAAGCACTGCATTAATCGCTAGTCGCTGATAATTATCGGTCGCGTCACGTAGTCCGAGCTCACTAATGCCTTGACTGGTTTGGGCCTCAGGCATAGCATCGATATCGACGGGATGAGTGGCGGGTCGATCGTGGGTAAGCTGTAAATTAAGGTGCTCACTCGCGATACTGATAATCTTGGCCTGGCGCCCCTGATCTGAAATAGCACGTAACGCCGCACGGCTAAGTAGATGCTCTAACTCCCTTACGTTACCAGGCCAGTCATAATGTGATAATTGGTCTATCGCACTTTGCTGCAAGCGCAATTTGGATACACCTAATTGATGTTGGCTCTTTTCGAGAAAGAAGCCGGACAGCAGCAAATAATCATTCGCTCGTTCACGTAAAGGAGGTACTAGCAAAGGATAGACACTCAGTCGGTGATAAAGATCGGCCCGAAAACGCCCTTCCTTAACTTCCAATTGCAAATCCCGATTAGTAGCGGCAACAATTCTGACATCAACAACTATGATTTTATCACTGCCAACCCGTTGTATCTCTCCATTTTGCAGTGCGCGTAACAGTTTTGCCTGCGCGGCTAGCGGTAACTCGCCCACTTCATCGAGAAATAAGGTGCCACCATCGGCTAATTCAAAACGGCCACTGCGCCCGCTCGTCGCACCAGTAAACGCCCCCTTAACATGACCAAATAATTCACTTTCTACGATATTTTCTGGGAGCGCAGCGCAATTAATTTGAACCAACGGTTTATTTTTCCGATCTGAATGATGGTGAATACTTTTAGCAACTAACTCTTTGCCGACCCCTGTTTCACCAGTGATTAGCACCGACAACTTGCTCGGCGCTACCGTGTTTATTTCACTTAACATCGCTTTGAGCGACAAACTGTTGCCAATAATTTGCGAGGGGGTCACTGTTTCGAGTAACCGCTGGGCAACCTGATGGTTGTGCTCTACTTTTGCTTCTAGCGCTTCGATATGCTGACTGGTCTTAATCACGGCGGCCACCGCGGCAATGCACGCACGAGTCTCAACGGGATCTAGTGTTGAAAAACTACCCGCTTGCATTGCATCAAGCGTTAATACTCCCCACGGCACTCCTTCAATGAAAATGGTACTGCCCATACAATCATGCACGTGTAACTGCTCGCCGCAGTCTTTGACCAGACCGTCATAGGGATCGGCTAACTCGCAATCGCTGTCGAAACGGGTAATTTGAGAATGATTCAAAATATGTTGTAACCGTGGGTGCTGTTCGATAACAAACTGCCGTGCTAGGGCTTCATCTTTCAAGCCTAGCGCAGCAACGGGCAACAAATAACCATCATGTAACTTGAGTAGCGCAACAACATCACAGGGGATCGCGCGTGCGATAGCTAACACTAAGCGTTGGTAGCGGGTCGCATGCGTCAAGTCACGATTTAAGTCTTCGACAATGTCGATAAAGGGGGAAATATTCATAGGGGTCATAATAACCTAAAACAGGTGTAAATGACATATTTATTGATCTAGGTCAATTTAACCTTTAGGGGACGACCAACAACAAAACCCTCGATAAATCAAAAAGATAACAATGTGGCACGTTCCGTGTAATAGCTCGATTAATATCATCGATTAATTAAAGAGGAATACATCATGTTAGAGACTAACATCGTAAAAATAATTAAGGCCACCGTGCCTGTATTACAAATTCACGCCAACGATATTACCAAGACATTTTACCCATTGCTGTTTGCACAGCACCCGGATGTCGTCCCGTATTTCAACCAGACGAACCAAGGGAAAGGCACACAACCTAAGGCCTTAGCCAACGCAGTAATTGCTTATGGTGCCAACATCGACGCCTTAGGCAATTTAAGCGATGCCGTTAATAAAATTGTACAGAAGCACGTATCGCTCGGTATTCTACCAGCACAATATGATGCGGTGGGTGGCTGCTTACTCCAAGCGATAAAGATAGTACTAGGTGATGCAGCGACCGATGACATCATGGACGCGTGGGCCAAGGCTTATGGTCAGCTGGCCAACATATTGATTAATGCCGAAGAATCAATTTATACCGAAAATGAAAATAAAATCGGCGGCTGGCGCGGTGAACGCGAGTTCAACTTGGTCAATCGTGTGGATGAAAGTTCGGTGATCACCTCTTTTTATTTCGAGCCTGTCGATGGTAAAGAGTTACCAAGTTTTGAACCTGGGCAGTTTGTTACCATCATTTTAGATGATGTTAACGGTGCTCAAATTCGTCGTAATTACAGTCTGTCTGATGCTCCAGGTAAGCGTTACTTACGGATCAGCGTCAAACGTGAGGGGCAAGGCGTCGTTTCAAACCACCTACATAACAATTTACATCATGGCGACACGGTTCGGCTTTCTCACCCCGCAGGTGATTTTACGCTCGTACCCAACAATAAACCGCTGGTATTATTGACCGGGGGTGTTGGTATCACGCCAGCGATTAGTATGCTTAATTCGCAGGCAGAGACTGGCCGCGAGATACGTTTTATCCATGCATCGATCGACAGTGAGGTTCACGTGTTTAAAGAGCATGTCGATCAATTGGCACTGGCTCATCAGAATATCTCGCCATGTTACATCTACAGCAACCCACAGCAGGAATGTAATCCTCACGCCACCGGATATATTACCGAGGAGTTAATAGCGCAACAGTTAAGCGACCAACGTGATGTCGAATTTTATCTCCTTGGTCCTGTTCCCTTTATGCGCGCGGCACTCGCCATCGCTAAAAACCTTGGCGTACCGGATAGTCAGATCCATTATGAGTTTTTTGGCCCCAGTGAAGCGCTGGTCTAATACCAATTCAGTTAAATAATAGGAAAAACGGCTCTATCAAATGCAGATTGAGCCGTAACAGCACATGATGATAAAAATATTAGCCGCAAGTTTAAAGCCGTAAATGAGCCGCTAATCGCTTCGGTAGGTGCTTTTATTAGCATCTTTATCGTTTATTTGGTGGGCGTCTCGCTAACCGACTTACATGGTGCCAGCGCTATTTTACCGTCGATGGGAGCGATTAGCGTCATACTGTTCATCACTCCTCTTGTACAATCAACGCGGCCTTGGCCACTATTTACTGGTAACATAATCTCAGCAACGATAGGTGTTTTGAGCTATCAGTGGCTCGGAGAGAGCATTATCGCCGCTAGTATTGCGGTCGGTTTATCACTTTTTGTGATGCTTATTTTTCGATGTGTGCATGCGCCAGGAGGAGCAACAGCGCTCGCAGCCGTCGTTGGTGGGGATGCCATTCATCAACTAGGGTTTTACTATGTATTAGTCCCTACCCTACTTAACTGTCTTATTATTTATGCCGTGTTCTATTGCGTTCGACAGATACGGTTATCCCAGTGAATCATAGTCACTGGGAACAACTAGGCCGGATTGTCGATATCGATGAATTGAACCTCTAGGCTAAGCTCATTTTCAAGATGCTCTCCCAGTGCTTTAACGCCATAACGCTCTGTGGCATGATGACCAGCTGCAAAAAATGCGATGTCATATTCACGCGCCAGGTGAATGGTTTGTTCTGACACTTCACCGCTGATAAAGGCATCGATACCCAACTCCCCTGCCTGCTCGATAAACCCCTGACCACCGCCAGTACACCAAGCAACTGTTTTAATTTCTTTATCTGGGCAACCTTCAACCAGCGGCTTGCGATCGAGTTGTTGCTCAATGGTTTGACTCAGCTGCGCGACAGTTTGTGCTTGCGCCAGCTCACCACGAACTGGCACACTCACTGGGTTACCAACCTCTAAGCCTCGCATATTCACAATGCCAAGCAATTTAGCTAACTGCGCGTTGTTGCCCAACGTTGGATGTATATCTAGCGGGAGATGATAAGCAATGAGATTAATGTTGGCATCGAGCAACGCTTTAATCCGATTACGCTTAAGAGAAGTGATAACCTGACTCTCACCCTTCCAGAAGTAACCATGATGCACCAGTAATGCATCAGCATTGGCCGCAATTGCGGCATCAACCAACGCCTGAGATGCTGTCACGCCGGTGACTACCTTAGCGATGGAGTCAGTACCTTCCACCTGCAGTCCATTCGGACAATAGTCTTTGATTTTACTCGGCGCTAAGGTGCTATCCAAATAACTTAATAACTTCGTGCGAGATATCATGCCATTCCTATTCTTTTTATTAAAAAAAATAAAACCGCCAAGAAAGCGGTTTTTATCATTATTTTTTATGAAAAAATTTATTCAAACTCTTCATCATCGTCAAAGTCATCTTCGACAACATTACCGTCTTCATCGATGAAATAGGTTCCCCACCCATCGTACTGAATCTTGTACTTGTCGGCTAAACGGATCAGCGCTTCGGCATCTTTATCTAGGCGCTCGAGATCTAATGTGTGCTCAGTGGTCGCATCGAAGCAGAAGATAATAGCACCATCATCTAGTTCAAGTTCTTCGGCATCAGAGACTTCAAAACCAAGTTTGAACGCATCAACCGCTGCTTTCTCTAAATGATCAAAGTTTGCACAGGACAAATGATGCTCTATCGGGTACTCAGCGCTAGTGTTGCTACCATCGGCTGTTAAAGCCTCAACAATCTCGCGATTATCGATTTTTTGATGTTCAATTTCGGTTTCTACTGACATGCTAATTCTCTAAAATGATTCTGACGCTATTATAAATTAAATCACCCGCGCTGGGTATTATTTATTACTGTTGAGCTTGGCGACTTCAAGATCGAGTTCACTGATCTTTTGCTTCATTTTTTCATGAGTCGACTTAGCCAACTCACGAACATCCGATTTCGTCGCATTACTGACATCAATCATCGGTAGACTTTCGATGATCGCGTAACCATTGTTCCAACGATTAAGCCTAAAGCTATCTGTACTGCTCATCACGATAGGAATAATTGGCACATTCGCTTGAATAGCCGTATGAAAAGCACCCGTTTTAAAGGGTAATAAACCGCGGCCTATACTGCGAGTTCCCTCGGGAAACATCCAGATAGATAAGTTGTCTTCACGCATTTTCTCCGCGGTACTATTGATCGTTCCCGCGGCTTTAGTGCTATTTTTACGGTCAATGAGAATATTACCGCTAAGCCAATAGAGCTGTCCAAAGAATGGTACCCATTTAAGGCTTTTCTTACCGATACTAACAACGCCGGGGCGCACAGCAGCAGAAATAGTCACCACATCGAAGGTATTTTGATGATTACCCACAATCACTTTTGGCGTATCTGTTAAATCTTTTGGCACACGATCCAATAATTTAACGCCAAAAAGTGGCGCCATACTCGCTAAAATTTGCGCGACTGCATAAGTATTATTACGATTAAATGGTCGAAAGATACACACCAACATGCCCACTAAGCACGCGAAAATAACAACGGGAACGAGAAAAATTATACGAAGTAACGCAATCATTAAGTAACCTAACTAATCATAACAATAAAATAAAGGCGCTATTATGATGAAATTTAGCATAAAAGTATACACTTGTACGCTCAAATAGAACTAACTTTCTATGATGTCGCTACGCCCACAATACCAAGGAGGTCAAACAAGCGATCAAGCTAACAATGGTCCAGCCAAGTAAAATCGGTTTAGCTAATACCTGTTTAAACGTAAATTGGATTAGCACAGCGCCAAATAATAACCAATAACTACGCCACGCACTAACCACAAACATGGTCGTGGTCACCGCATCCATCGGCTCTTTGAGCGTCAAATAGCGAATAACAAAATATCCCGCTTGGGATAACGAAATTAGACCAAAAATAATCATTAATCCGGCGATCGCTAAACGGATCGCCCGTTGGTTCGAACTCAAAATAATTTCCTGTAATACCCTAAAAAAGGGCATTATAGCCCTTTTACAGATAGAGAGTGCTAGTAAATCTTCCCTTTAGCACTAACCTTGCTGGTATCAACCCTTGTCGGCGTCACATCACCATCCACCAAGCCTTGGCTACCAACAGCAATTGCATTAATCACTTGTGTCATTGATTCTAGATCTAGGCTGGCCAAGTCATCACTGTGCTGATGATAATGCTCGTCTTTATCAAGCTGTGTTGATGAGAAGCTATGGGCAGGTACGCCTAAACGAGCGAGTGTTGCATTATCAGAACGATAAAATAGACGCTGCTTCGGATAAGGGTCAGGATAAACCTGCTGCTCAATCGGTGCTAACGATTCATTCATTAACTCACCTAAGTTGGAACGATCAAACCCAGTCATCCAAAAAGTGCCCGCACCAAATTTAGATGGTTTACCAATCATCTCAATATTAACCATCGCTGCAATATTCTTAGCATCAATATGGTTTGAGAAGTATTTTGAGCCATAACCACCAATCTCTTCGGCCGTAAAAGCACTAAAAATCAACGTGCGTTGATTATCGCCCTGATCGGAATAATACTTAGCAAGATTCATAATCGCCGTGGTACCAGAGGCATCATCATCCGCGCCATTGTAAATCTTATCATCCGCGTCTTTATCATCGACGCCAAGGTGGTCATAATGGGCTGAGAATAAAATCACCTCATCACTACTTCCAGGTAGCACGCCAACCACGTTTGCCAAATGTTGTTGCTTAATATGCGTCGTAGCGACCAATTTAATCGTATCAACCGCTGTCACATCACTTAATGCGATGACGATGGAATCACCTTCGTTGACAGCAAATTTATTCAAGCCACGTGAGAAATAGTTCTGATAGCGAACAAAGGTTTTTTTGTGACTAGCGTGTGCAATAACAAGCGTATTACCACCGATACTATTTATCTCACCAACCAATTCTCTAAAGTCATCAGCCTCACCGATGGTAACAACCTTTAACGCGTTAATGTCTGACCACTCTAGCGACTCTTGCGCCGTTGCAATAGCTATATTGTCACTGCTAACAACTTGGCCGTTGAGGCTTAAATTGCTATCTTTAACACGAATATTATATAGGCTAAAGGCCTGTTCGAACGCCGCTTGTCCCTCCAGAGGCACCAAACCAGCGGCTTTAAAACGCTCGCCAATGTAATTAGCGGCCTTGGTGATTTCAGGGCTAAAATTAGCACGGCCTTTTAGCTCATCAGAGGCAAGATAGGTTATATCTTTGACCACTTGTTGATGGCTAATTTCAGATTTTTTCACTTCGCCACAAGAAGCCAGCGTTAACGTTGTCACCCCAATCATCAGGGCTAATGGTATCAATTTTGTCATTTTGTCTTCTTTAAATAAGTTAATCTCGTTGCAGCGCAACGATAGGATCAAGCTTCGACGCTTTAATTGCCGGGTAGAGTCCAAAGACCAGCCCTATTAAGGCACAAAACCCCACAGAAATTAGCACGGCACTAAAAGACCAGCCAACAGGCCAGCCCGCAAATGTCGAAATTACGGTAGCTAATATAAAGCCTAGCACGATACCAAGCAATCCTCCGAGGGCAGAAATCGTAAAGCTTTCGATAATAAATTGATTTTTAATGTCACTTTGGGTTGCCCCTATGGCGCGCAGTAAGCCAATTTCCTTAGTACGTTCAAGCACAGTCGCCAACATAATATTCATAATACCAATGCCGCCGACGAGCAACGATATGCCAGCAACACACGACATAATGATATTAAAGATACGCTGCGTTTCTTTATGCTGCTTTAACAGCGCGGCAGGCACGGTGATTTCATAATCGTCTTCAGCGCCATGACGACGCTCTAGCAAGTGTGACAAAGCGACCGCGGCCAGTTGTGGCGCTATCCCTTTTTCAAGTTCAAGTTTAAAGCGATCAATTTCACTCGACAGCGCTTTAAAACCAAAACGCTTGAGGGTTGTTTGCAATGGTAAATAAATATGACTGGCTTCGCCGCCAAGTGACACTCCTTCGAAAGAGTCTTTGCTCAGGAGCTTATCTTCAAGTACTCCAACAACCGTCACCCACAGATGATTAATCTTAACCGCCTGACCTATCGCATTACCTTGTGGGAAAAGTTCATTGGCTGCGCCCTGCGCAAGCACAGCGACCTGGTTATAGGTCAGCTGATCGTTTTGCTCGAACCAGCGCCCAGCCGAGAGTTTGAGGCGCGATAACTCGAAGAAGCTTGTAGTTACTCCAAGTACTTTATTATCACCATTAGCATAGCGACTAAATAACGTGTGGATTTCTACCTCTTTTTCACTGGCATAGTTAGTCACAAATGGCAGCGTTTCAAGACTTGCCTTTACATCATCGAGCGACAATCCAATCGAGTGCTTACGGACTTCTTTTAACCGCTCGTTCTCCACCTTTTTTTCCTGCACAATAACGTTTCTGACGCCCATCGAGTCAATGAGTTGTAGCGCTTCTTTTTCAGCGCCTTCACCGACACTAATCATCGCAATTACCGCACCGACACCGAAAATCATCCCTAACAACGTTAAAAATGTCCGCAACTTGTGATGCCATAGCTGTTCAAGCGCCTCAAAAAAGCTTTCTTGAAAATTATTCATGACCAACAACCTCTTGTGGCTTGGTTAACGCAATCTGTTCACCGACACTAAGGCCATTGATGACCTGCGATTTTGTGAGACTACGTTGACCAACGTCGACAAGTCGTTTAACAAACCCTTCACCCGATTGGACAAACAGCCAAAACTTGCCATTTTTTTGATACAACACCTGATTAGGTACACTCAGTGCTTGTTCAACACTGGCGACTTCGATGATTGCTTCGAGTTTTTGTCCCGGCTTCATAATGTCGCTATAGGTCTTGTCGATAGTCACCTCAATCTCAAAATATTTGACGGGATTATCCTTTTCTCTTGCCGCAGCGATACTGGCTATTTTAGCGATCTTGCCGCTGATATTTCGCTTAGGATAAGCATCGAGTTTGAGCTTAACCACCTGCCCAGCTTTAACACCTGATGCCTGTGTTTCGAGTACGTAGATTGTCGCCTTCATCTCACTCAAATCGGGTATAGAACCAATTTTTGAGCCTGACCATAGCGATTGTCCCGCACGAACCTTTTCACCGCGCCAGTTCTTTTCATAGATAAAGATGCCATCGCTCGGCGCAATAATTTCAAGATTGGCTAAGGCTTTATCGTGCATATCGACTTTGTCAGAAAACGCTTTTCCTTTAAGTGTTAGCAACTCCAACTGAGCATTGCCCTGTGCAGATTGTGAACCGATGCTCCACGCTAAAAACTGATCTTTGGCCTGTAAGTATTCTTTATTTAAGAGCTGTTCAATGACTTCATTCTTAGAATACACCGCCAGATCATCGGTAGTGAATCGATCTGACATCGCTATTTCTTGACGAAGTACCTGGGACTGGGTCTCAATTGACGACTCATTAACAGCGAGGTTACGATTGGTATCAACCTTGGTCAGCTGGTTTTTATCAAAGGATAACTTAGCCTTATCCCGCTTAATGATATGTTGTTCGCCATCAAATCGTGCGAGAACTTGGCCTTGTTTAACCAAGCTATTTTCTTCGACAAGCCATGCCAATGTTAACGAACCACGATTTGAGCGCGGTGCATTTAACACCACTTCACTGGTGGCCTTTAATTCCCCTTTCCCGGGAATGGTTACTCTAAACGGAGCTTGTTTCGCCTCAAAGGTTAAGGTGTCAATCGGCACTTCATCACCGCAAGCATTAATCAACAATGCCGCAACGATGATAGTGATAGGCTTGAGTGTTTGCTTAACGCAAGATTTGATCGCCATTAGACAAATCTCCTTTTATGTAGGCGCTACCAGCGCTTTGTCCTAAGACGGTGATATCAACCGCAGATTGTCCCAGCGTGCCCTTGACGAAGACCTGTGCTTGGTGTTTTTCATAATGAATGCTTTTTAGTGGCACACTTATTACTTGACTCAATTGCTGCTCTTGGATTTTTAGACGCACCGCCATGCCCGGACGCATCAATTCGACATCAGGATCATCGATGGTTATCGTCGCATCATAAACCTTACTCGGCTCTTGCTTAGACTTCACGCGTACAACCTGACCAAGCGACGATACCTTGCCCCAAAATGTTTTATCCAAAATCGCGTCCAGCTCAATCGCCACTCTCTGACCGATCGATATTCTAGAAACATCATTTTCAGCAATCGTCGTCTTAACGATCATCTTATTTAGATTAGGCAGCTCAATCAGTTTCTGCGCCATAAACACATTATCGCCACTTGCTGGTTTCTTTTGCTCCTCGCCGGGTAAATAAACCACAATGCCATCCTTAGGCGCCTTAACCTTCATCGCGCCAATCGCCTGTTTACGCTCTTTGACCTCGGCTCTTAACCGCTCAACTTCCGCCTGATTAATTTGATGAATGAGCACAATTTGTTGGCGCTTATTTCCCTGACGATAACTAATTAATGCCATTTCTTTGGTCGCGATAGCCAAATCAATTTTTAACTTTTTAATATCCAGCGCGCGGCTATAATCGCCATCCTGAGTCGATTTACGCTGCGCTTTCTCTAACTTCATCTTGGTTTGTGCAATATCAAGCTTAAGCTGTTCGACATTCTGTTCATTGTCTAACGCTTGGCTTTGCAGTTTCTTTTCTTCTGTAGCGAGTTTATTTTGCGACGTGCGTAACCGTTCGTGCTGTTGCTGCGCATCGAAGCCGAGGATCACTTCACCTTTTTTTACCCAAGTGCCTTCAGGAATAATAAATGAGATTTTATATTGCCAGGTACGTTTAACAAACGGAGGGCCTACTTCGATGGTTTCCGATGAGGCTAGCTCGCCAGTAGTGGCTAAGCTTAAACTAACATCTTCGACTTGTGCGGTGATCGTGGGCGCATCATTGCCACAGGCGACCAAGCCCCCTAAACACAAGGCGATAACTAAATATTTCATTCACTACCCTTAACATCAATTGAGGCCAACACGCTCATGCCCGGTAAGATAGGCACCCCTGCGCTCTGTGCTAACTCTATTTCAAGTGAAAAGTAAGCGGCCTTGCCCCAATGCTGTTTCACTTCGGCTTGGTTACTGATTTTTATCACCTTACCACTGAGCTGTGTTTTGGGTAACGCATCCACGGTCAACATCACCTGATGATTGAGCTCAACCTTGGCGATATCTACTTCATTTAGCCAGGCGACAACCTGTAAATTCTGCGTATTTGGTATTTCTAATACCGTAAAATTTCGCTGAACCGTATCGCCGGCACGGATCTTATTACCATTCCATGGGTGCGGCACATAGAGTGCGGTGCCCCCTTCCCTCGCTTTTTGCACCATCGCATCAATCATGCTTTGCTTTCTTCCAAGATCAGCTTGTGTTTGCAGCACATTGATTTGTTGCCGTTTAGCCTCGTTAGAGACCTCTAGACGCTTAGCGCTTAATTTATTTTTCTTTTCCCCAACGCTTTGAGTCGCTTTGTTTTTGGTCAGTTGATATTGTTCAAAATCAAGTTTGCTCAAGTTGGCCTGTGGTAATCCCGCATCAAGCTTCGCGCGTTCAAGCTCTAACTGCGCCTTTTCAAGCGCAAAAATCGCTTCACGCAATGCGAGCTGATTACTCAAATCATTCTTATCACGCTCGGCATTCGCTTGACGCAATTGCGCTTCGAGTTGCTCTACATCAGTTAACAAACTGGCGGTATTATAGATAACGACGGGCTCACCGGCCTTGACCTTACTGCCTTCTTCAATCATCCAATCAATCTTTAGCTGCCAACTATCGGCCTTAGGTACGCTAAACACTTGCTTGTTTTTAGCCGCAATTTCGCCGCTTACCAGCAACGCCTGCGCCTGTGCTAAATATGACGCACTAGCTAGCGCGAGTACAAGGAGCTTTTTGTACATGTTCAATTTCCTCTATTAAACCATCACGCATGTGAATAATTTTATCTGCAAAGTCGGCAATTTCGCGTTCATGGGTCACTAAAACAATGGTTTGTCCCTTGTTATGTAACTCGGTAAATAAGTTCATGATTTCAACCGACGTCTTCGAATCTAAATTACCCGTTGGCTCATCGGCGAACACTATCTTGGGTTCATTAATTAGCGCGCGTGCAATCGCAACACGTTGCCGCTGGCCGCCAGAAAGTTCTGACGGGCGATGGCTCATTCGCTCACCCAGTCCAACTCGCTTTAACATTGCAATGGAGCGAGTCTTAGCCGTTTCCTTATCCACATTGCTATAACGCAGTGGCAGCATGACATTGCGAATAGCATCCAAGCGTGGCTGTAAATGAAAGGTCTGAAACACAAAACCAATATCACGATTGCGAACCTTGGCCAGTTCATCATCACTCATGCTGGACACAAGATTATCATCGAGAAAATAATTCCCTCTGGTCGGCTGATCTAAACAGCCCAAGATATTCATGAGTGTCGATTTTCCTGATCCTGAGGGGCCCATAATCGCCACGAATTCGTTTTCTGCAATGGTAAAGTCCAATTGACTGATCGCCGCCACTTCCACTTCGCCCGAGAGGTATACTTTTTGTAGATTTTCGATTTTAATCATAACGATGCTTATTATCTCACTCGCAAAACATTGGCTAATACTAACAAAATAAATAGGGATATCTGTTTATATGCGCAGATAATGGGTAGGGATTTGTAACAAGAAATGTGTAGCCTATGCTGTGATAAGAATTACGCTAACCGTCCAAATAATGCGATAATCCTGCCCGTACACTGTCATTTAAAGAAATTATCTATGCTTACCAACAAAATATTTGTTATCGGCCTGCCGCGTACGGCTACCACCAGTCTTTGTCAGGCGACACTTGAACTAGGTTTTAGTACCGCGCATACGGCTTACACCAATAATACCTTCGATAACGCGCAGGTGATCGCCGATACCCCCATTTTTTATGACTACCCCTATTTTGACCAGCAATACCCCAATGCCAAGTTTATCTATCTTCAACGTGATCTTGAGTTATGGCTACCGTCTATCCGCCAGTTACTTGAGCGCATGTTTCACAATTTACAACGCGACGATGGCGGCTCAAACCCGATGCTGCGCCATTGTTTTAATGCAATATTTCATCCATTAACCGTGGAGAACATTGCCTGTGATACCTTTCTTATCGCGTGTTATCAGCGTCATCAGGCGCAAGTAATCGCGTACTTTGAGCAACGACCACAAGATTTGTTGTCAATAAATGTGGCCGATGATGAGAGTCACCAACAGTTATGCGAGTTTTTAGACGTTGAATGTGCTGGCGGTAGCTTCAACCACGTCAACAAGGGTGGCAAGATCACCGCGTGGAAACAAATCAAGAGTCCACTAAAGATTGAGTCCACCAACAAAGGAAAGATTGAGCGCGTGCTCAAAGGCAAAAAATATTGATCTAAATTACTTCTCGCTACGTCTATTCACAGGTAAAATCGCCGCTTAATATTATCTGTAGTGATGGAAACCAATGTTTGAATTAAAATTTGTTACGCCAAGTGCATGGACTGATGTGGTGATGGAGAAGTTCGATTTCTTCTTGCAAGATCATGCCGCCGCCGAGAAAAAAGCCGCCAGTATGGCTATTTCAATGCTTTCCCATTACCAAGATAAGAGCAAACTCGTGCGAGCGATGACGGACTTGGCTATCGAAGAGTTGATTCATTTTAAGCAAGTGCTCAAGTTATTATCGGCACGTGATATTAAAACGGCGAATGATTATAAAGATCTCTATATCAAAGAGCTGCGCGCACTATTTCGTCATGAGCGCCAACATGTGCTGATGGATAGACTAATCATTGCCGGGATCATAGAAGCCCGTGGTTTCGAGCGTTTCTCAATGGTCGCCGAAGCGCTGCCCGCTGGTAAAGATAAAGACTTGTATGACACCATTGCTAAATCAGAAGCTAAACATAAAGATCTATTTATCGAACTGGCCTATGAGTATTGCGATAAAGACGAGGTTGACGCGCGTCTCGAAGAATTGCTGATTGCTGAAGCGGCTATCTGTGCCAAACTACCCTTTAACGGCGCGCTTCACTAATACCAATTGCATTGGCTATGTTGTACTTAAGTGTGTCGGTTATTACATTACTTAATATCAAAAAATTGAAGTAAGTTCGCAAATTTGAAACGCGCACCACTTCCCCCGCCTTTATGTTGCCTTGCTCTAAATCTCTGTTAGGAGAAAAATTCAGGGACGAATTTTTAGATTTCCGCGCAGGGATGCGCATTGAAATCGGCTACGTTAAGACCAATTACAGTAAATAACTGCCCACTTGTGCTGGTAAAAATTAACGATAAGGCTACCGCGTCCTGCTCGCGCCCCTTACCTACGTCCTGTAGGCAACGGCGTTGCTCTCAATCCTAATAGCTAGCTATTACTCGGCAATGTGCTCCATGCATTGCCCTAATATCGACATCC
>Ga0105356_10000271_pt1 | contig 46654 bp, 71 predicted proteins | sample GOMGulsemesocosm_3_FD_83502 | JGI IMG/M metagenome (GOLD analysis project Ga0105356, IMG submission 83502) | Methane-oxidizing microbial communities from mesocosms in the Gulf of Mexico - GOM9D Gulf of Mexico | ecosystem: Environmental > Aquatic > Marine > Cold seeps | place: Gulf of Mexico...
GAGATTTACCAGTCATTTGGAAAGCCTCAACATCTTCACCTTTCATCAGACTCGCAATAGCATCAGTTAGTTGGATTTCGTTCCCTGCACCTGGGGGAGTATATTCTAGGGCCTCCCAAATATTGGCTGATAAAACATAACGACCAACTACCGCCAGGTTTGATGGGCTATCCTCTACAGAAGGCTTTTCAATTATTGCGCAAATTTTTCCTGACCGACCAATACCTAATTGCCCACTTTCTAAATCCACAATTCCATAATCACTAACCCGCTCATTTGGGACAGGCTCAACCATCACCTGACTTAACCCTGAAACTTCAAACCTATTTAGCATCGCAGCTAGATTTTCAGTTTTTAAATCGCTTATTGAATCATCTATAAGTACGTCAGGTAGAACTACTGCAAAGGGTTCTTCACCAATGATTGGTCTGGCTTTTAAAACAGCATGACCTAAACCTTTAGCTTCGCCCTGCCTAACATGCATAATTGTAATTCCTTTAGGAGAAATAGCCTGTATTTCATCCAGCAATTGTCGCTTAACCCGTTCCTCTAGCTTGGTTTCTAATTCAAATGACTTATCAAAGTGATTTTCAATTGCGTTTTTAGACGAATGAGTTACCAATACAATCTCCGTTATTCCAGCGCTTATGCATTCATTAACTATGTATTGGATTAATGGTTTATCAACAATAGGCAACATCTCTTTAGGGATAGCTTTTGTTGCAGGTAACATACGGGTGCCAAGACCTGCTACAGGTATTACCGCTTTAGTTATATTGTTTTTCATTACAAACCATTTTTAAAATTACATAATCAATATTGTAAAGCATTTTAAAGTTTTTTCCAAAAAGAATATTTATCCTTTAATTTCGCCAAGTCAACCATGATTTTATTGGTTTCCTTTAAAGTCAACACCTTAAACACTAAGAAAATTAAATATATTTCTTGAATTTAAAAAGAATTTCCATAGTATAGTCCTGCTGATCTCAAGCAAGCACATAACGCATACTAAGCAGGCAGGATGAATATATGAGTTTTTTAAAAGGTCTTTTTAAAAAAGACAAAGAAACAGTAAGAAAAGAATTGAAGTCAGTTTCTGATCTTGAAATTAAGGACATGATAAAACTTAACGATAGTTTTGCACTTCCTGAAATCTTAAGAGGACAGACTTTAGAAGTACAATCTATTAATAGTTACGATTACGATGGCGACATGGAACTTGAATGGGTTTTAAAAGGCTCTGACGGCACATTAATCCATCTGTCTCTTGATGAAGATGATTCAACCTACCTTGAATTTTCAATCAAGATAAACCTTTCAGATATCGAAACTTTATTCGATTCAGAATCTTTTGCTGATGTTTTTGATAGTGAGAAACCAACAATACTGAAAAGACTTAACGATATCGCTAACGGAAATAAATGGTCTGCTGAAAAATACCATCAACAGGGCACTTTTGAAGAAGGCGTTTTTCATAAGCAAGACTATCGAAATAAAGATAACTCATTAGGTAAAGGTGAAGCATTTCGCCTCTACACGCTACTTGACTCTGATGAAGATCATGGCATCAGTATCGACGTATGGGATGGTGGAGAAACTGACGTTTCCCTCACTATCTTTAGAGAACTAACCGACATCGTAGACTTCTTCCCTGGAACATAGTCGAAAATGATTTTTTTTAAAATTAAAACAAGGCAAATAATATGAAAGGAATAGCAGTCGGCATCGTCGCATTGTTAGTGTTTTATCTAGGTTATCAGAAGTTTGTTAGTATTCCTGACGTCTACGTTGACGAGTCAGTGGCTATTAGCAAACTTATAACCAATGCTGAATCTAGAATTAATACTATTACCAATAATGCAGATTCAATTAAAAAAGGAAAGGATTGGAGTTTTTTTAGCCCTTATGCCAAACGTGAAGCATGGGAACAGAAAATCACTTCAGCTAATACATCAGTGAAAGCGGCAAGGGCGTTATTTAACGAAGAAATAATACCCATCATCGATAATGATCACGAAGATGATTTAAAAGCGTTAAAGATGCATATGCAGGTGATTCGAACCTCTTTATTTCAATCTTTACAAGCAGCTAAGATCCCAAGTGAACGTGCTAAGATTTTAATGACTAGTTTTAAAAACAAAGAAGCTTACTTCACTACATCTAAGAAAGTATTAGCCGACATTAAAAGTCGAATTAAAACTTTTAATGAAGGTGCCGCTAAAAGCGCTAATAAGCATCCAAGTAAAAAGTCAGATATAGCAAAAAGAACTAATGATGCAAATCATATCGCTTCTCTTTCAACGACTATTAATAACATTATCGTAAAAGAGTATAGCGCTAACAATACTGACTTTTCACTTTACGGAAAGGCATATAGCGACTTACATGAGCAACAAAAATTGGCTAAGGATTTCATCCAAGCTAATAACAAACTGCTCGGCCAACTCAACAGATCCTATGTTAAGACGTTAAAAGATCAAAAAATTGATTATTACGTAGTTGTGAAACGCTCTTCATGGGATAGCTATAGTGATTGGGATAGCTCTGATGACCATGCTTATAAAGCTGTTAAAGTTGATGATAATACATTTGAATATTTTGATTCTTTAAATATTGGAACTATAGCCACTTTGAAGAGAGTTAATATCCCAAGTAATCGTTGGAAAACACTTTCTGTAAATCTCAAAGAAAGATGGTGTTGTGGTGACGATGAAGCCGAGTATTGGATTGAAAATGCCTACAGCAAAACATATCACCAATATATTATTGTCGAAAATGGAACTGTAAAAGAAACACCATGGACGAGTGTTGACGAAGATTACTTCTGGAATAATTACGATAATTTAGGGATGGCGTTAATTACCAAGCCTTACGGTTTTTATGACAAAGAAAGTAATAACACTGCCCAACCACCTGGTTTAGCTATGGTTGCAAAACCGAATATGGTTAATGGCGTTCCAACTGGTTCAAACCAATACGGACAATGGCAAACCAATAATGGCAACTCTTTCTTCCATTATTACGGCATGTACAGCATGTTCAGTAATTTATCGGGCGGAGGGCGTTATGGCTACAATGATTGGGATCATTACAACTCAAGAGACCGAAACAGCTCATATTACGGAAAAAGTAAACAATACGGCACTTACGGTTCCAAAACCACTAGCAACCCCACATTTAAAAACTCATCCTTTGCCAAGCGCAATCCCAGTGTATTCAGTAAAACTGGCAAAGTCGCTCGCTCAACTTCATCCGTTCGTGGTGCCGGAGCTGCTAGTCGCGGTAAAGGCCCTGGCAAAAACGGTAAATAAACTCTTTAAGGAAATAATATGAATATTGAACAATACGCTATCACTATAGCATACGCTTTTATCGCTATAGCCTGCATGGTTATCCTCAAATACGCATTAAATGCAAAATCGGCAGGGAATTACAGTGCGGACAAACAACTAGCAGAAGGAAATTTAGCAGTAGGCCTACGTCGCACAGGTGCACAATTCGGCTTAACTATCGCTATGACAGGAGCGCTAAGTGGTGCAGTTTCAGAGTCAATTACCCAAGATTTTATCAGCACTTTTCTTTGGGGATTAATGTCTATTGCATTTATTATTAGTTCACTAGTGATCTCCGATAAGATTATATTACCTGGTGTTAATAACCAAGAAGAACTGAAAAACAACAATGAGTCAGTCGGGTTCGTTGAATTTGGGATGCTAACAGCTACTGGAATAATCGCTTACTCAAGCATCCAAGGCGATGGAGGAAGTGCAATTTCAAGCATTGCCTATTTCATTGTTGGACAAATCAGCTTAATCGCACTTGTATTGTTTTATGAGAAAGTAGTCACTGGCAAACACAACATTGTTAAAGCAATCGCCGAAGGTAAAAAGTCATCGGGGATCTACTTGGCCGGAAAGTTTATTGCCTATTCACTAATATTGAAAAGCGCAATCGCTGGCAACGCAATCGATGCACCTTTAATGACCCTGGCAACTGAATTCGTAGTGTTGGCAGTCTCAGGAATGTTAATCCTCTACATCTTTGAGTGGATTCTTGATCGCCTTATTATTACTTCAACTACGGTTAATAAGCTTCTTGCAGAAAATGAAATTGCGCAATCTGTACAAATATCAGTTTTAAAAATTGGTTTAGCACTAATGTTAAGTAACGGAATCTTATAAACCATGACCAACAACACTCCTAGATTTTTTACAGTAGCCTTATCATTCTGTATGTTCACTACAGGTGCCATTGGGCTCATAGCTCAATACATTCTAATCTCAGTGAGTTCCGATATTTTAGGAAACTCCAGAGAACAGTTAGCATTAGTTATTGGATGTATGCTTCTAATGATGGGAGTGTCTGGTTTTGCCCAAAAGAAAATGTCAGACAAAAATTTGATAGAAAAATTCATTGGGCTCGAAATTTCAATGGCTATTTTTGCTGGTTTTGCACCAATAGCCATTTACTTAGCTTTCGCTTATCTTGAATATAACTTTCAATTCGTTTTCTATTTCTACGTACTCACAGTAGGTTTTTTAATCGGATTTGAAATTCCCTTAGTGATGCGCATTATTTCGAAGCAAAGTATCGATATAAAAGACAATATCAATACAGTCTACACCTGGGATTATATTGGCGCTTTTGTGGGTTCTTTGATTTGGGTATATTTCTTACTAGGTCAAATCCCTCTTCCTGAAATAAGTATTATGACCGCTGGCTTTAATTTTATTGTTGCTGTATTTGCCATTATTTACTTCATCAAAACCAAAATGATAGCCAAAACCAAACTGATTTTACTCTCGTTGTTAGTGACACTTACTTTACTAGTTGCAGGTTATGTAAATAATGTCGATTTAACAAAATTTCTTGGACAAAAGTTCTATGACGACCCTGTGGTCTTTTCAGAAACCACGCCATATCAAAATCTGACAATAACTCATACCACAACAACCGGAGATACTCGGCTATACATTAACGGTGATACGCAATTTTCATCTCTTGATGAAGTGCGCTATCACGAAGCCCTTGTCACCCCTCTTATGGAAGCTATAAAAAGTAAGTGTGGAGGTGAAAACGGAACAAAAAAGTGTAACATATTAGTTCTTGGCGGCGGAGATGGGCTAGCTTTGAGAGAATTAAATGAATATAACGGTATTAACAAAGTCACTCTCGTTGACCTTGATCCTGAAATGATAAAAATTGCCTCTACCAACGAATATTTAACCAAAATAAATCAACACTCTTTCAGAAATGCAAAGGTTGTTACTGATACATTCAACGGAAACATAACAGGCGAAAAAAGAGGCGTATATCTGTTTGAAGACACCAAGCCTACCACTAAAGCTGAGTGGATTGCATCCGTCGATGTATTCAATATAGATGCTGATATGTTTTTAAGAAGCAAACCAAAAATGAAATGGGATGCAGTAATTATTGACCTACCCGATCCTTCGTCAATTGAAATAAGCAAGCTTTACAGTAAACGGTTTTACCACACGTTAAAACGTTACATTAAAGAGGATGGTTTGATCTCTATTCAGTCGACATCCCCTTATCATGCAAAAGAATCATACCTATCGATAGGCGCTACACTACAAGCTGCGGGACTCAAAACCCTTCCTTATCGACTAAATATCCCATCTTTTGGAGACTGGGGCTTTTATTTAGCATGGAATAACAATGAATCACCCAAAGAATTAAAACGTCGACTTTCTAATATAAGTGATTTCACTGTCAAACAGGAATTTTTCACTCCAGAACTACTCGCATCCACGTTTGCGTTTGGAAAAGGCGAGTTAGAACTGGAAAACGTATGCGTAAACACATTAATGGAACCGTGTTTACTTGATAGATACAACAACCATAGTTGGCTAGTGGAGTAAACTCATGACAGAAAAAACATATGATCACAAAGGACTTCATGCAACAGCAGATATTTTGTTGAATTCATACCCAAAGGACGCATTATTTCTTTTCCAAGAAAGCCTTAAGTATTGTAATTTGAACATCGTTGCAAAAAAAATACACCAGTTCACAAAAGAAGCCGCAACAGGTGTATATGTACTCTCGGAATCTTCCGCTGACATCCACGAGTACCCAGAAGTTGGCGGGGGATACATCTGCGTGTCTGTGTTTACTTGTGGCAAAGAAGGCAACCCTATGGGTGCAATAGAACACTTTATATCTTTACTTGATGTGAAAGATGTCCGCGACAAATGCTTCAACCGAGGCCATTTCGGTCAAAAATCTATTTCTCTAATAGAACATGTACAAAAAAGATACGACCAAGAGAAGGCGAGTATCATGCAAGATAAAATAGACCAAATCGCTAAAGCACTAACTACCGATCAGCTAGAGTCACTAAGCGAAGTCATCAGTTGGTGTGGAACCAACTAGTTGCAAAAATTAGTTACCTAGTAAAGAAATTATATAAATATAATCAAACAAAATTATCGTATTTTGAAAACTGAGTTTATTTTAAAATAAATCAGCTTTTAATTTTTAACCAAAGTAAACCAAACCCTAAAAACTAAGGATTTAAATGAATATTAATAAAATCGCTCAACACCTCAATTCACTCTTAAGTGATTCTGAAACTGGTTTAGCATTCGATTGCCTACCAATCGATGGTGATGTAGATGTTTTACAAATAAACGTAGTAGGGCGAGAAGAAATCCCTGTATTTCTTTCAATCACTGAGAACCAAGTGCTATGTGTTTCTTATTTATGGGGAGCAAGTGAAGTTAAAGATGGGCAATTAGCTAACATGCATACAAGTATGCTCGAAATGAATATCCCAATGCCTTTATCTTCGTTCGCTAAAATCGGTGACAAGTATGCGATCTTCGGCGCACTTTCTATCAATTCAACGTTTAGTGATATCGAGCAAGAAATCAGCACGTTAAGCAATAACGCGCTTGAAATCATTGAAGACATGAACGAATTTTTAATTTAATTGGAGCAATAAAAAATGAGTATATTTAAAAAAATTATGACCGCTGTACGTGGTGGTGTAAATGATGCAGCAGAAGATATCATCGACGCAAATTCAACCCGTATTTTTGAACAAGAAATAAGAGACTGTGGCAATCACCTCACCAAAGCTAAACGCGATTTAACAGGCGTTATGGCCGAAGAAATGGCAGCAGGTCGCAATGTTGAACGCGTTCAAAAAGAAATCACAGAACATGAAGGTTATGTGACTCAAGCCCTTGGTAAAGGGGATGATGCATTAGCTTTACAAGTTGCGGAGAAAATTGCTAATTTAGAATCTCAATTGGCGGCAGAGCAACAAGGCTATGATAGCTACAAATCAAGTTCTGCTCGATTAAAATCTTTAGTTAAGAAAACAGAGCAACAATTAGCCGAATATAAGCGCCAGCTTTCAATGGTAAAAACTACCGAGAGCGTTCAAAAAGCTACATCTGCTATTACTGATAATTTTTCTTCAAGTAATTCAAAGTTATTAAATGCTAAAGATTCATTAGAACGCATCAAAGCTAAGCAACAAAAGTTTGATGATAAAATGAAAGCAGCTGAAACACTTGAATCTGAAGGTTCTGATGCTTCTTTAGAGGCGAAGCTTAAAGAAGCTGGGATTGGTGAGTCACAATCAAACGCCAATTCAGTTCTAGAGCGCCTTAAAGCTAAAAAATAAGCACTCTGTTTAAATAAATATAAAGCCTTTTGAGTAATCGAAAGGCTTTTTTTATAGTTAAAACTTAACCACCAACAAAAAAAACCACCTAAAAGGTGGTTTAAATAGTGACAAGAACTCTATGCAGCATTTGCTATCAAAGGGTTCTTTATAAATTCTGATACAGGTAAGAAATTCACCTTATCATTATCTATCGTTGAGTCTTTTGGAAAAACCAATACATTCAATGTATTTCCTGAAACCGTTTTTACCACCAATGTTCTTGATGGTTTCAAACCATAGCCATTACCTAAACTGACAACGGGCTCATTACTTTCTTTTACAATTAAGACAGAGTCTTCCAATACTAATTTATTCATTTTATATATATCCTGTTAGTCTATTTTTGTGTGTTAAATTGCAAATATAAATAAGAACAAGACAAGGAAAGCCAACACCTCATACCCTTACGCAACTCAATCTATCACCCCTAGTAGCATTCAACACATCTAAACGAATAATCAATCAATACCATACTACTCATTATTTACGATGGATTTTATATCCCAGAAAACATCACATTACTACATTTACTTCCCCAAGACCGAAGTTATATATCAGTGAGCGCTATATCGATATTGATATTCGTAACTAAAGGACAAAAATATGAATAGCATTTTAAGTTATTTAAAACGTTTCACTGAAAGATGTGAAGCAGATAAAGACAAAGTACACGTTGTTAGTTTTTCTGGAGGCCGATCCTCTGCCTTTCTAGTCTATTTAATGGAGATACTTCGAACCCAATATGGTTGGAATGTACATTACATTTTTATGGATACTGGAGCAGAACACCCTGAAACCTATAAATTCATTAAGAACATTATAGAGCATTGGGGTATCGACCTTAAGATGATACGAACAGTTGTCCATCCAGAAATGGGAGTAGGTGTAGGTTATCGAGAAATCACCCTCGACGAACTTGTACCTGATCTACAACCCTGGAAGGACTTTTTGGCAAAGTACGGGCAACCGACAATCAACACGCCATTTTGTACGTCTCGAATGAAACAAGAACCACATGATAAATATTGTGATGCTACTTTTGGACGAGGGAATTACACAACGTGGCTTGGTATACGTATGGATGAGCCTGCAAGATTAACACATTTTTCTGCTATAGAAGATATGTTTACAGAAACAGCTCAGCAAGTACGACCTATTCGATATTTAGCGGAAATTTCCGAGTATGGGAAACCTCAAATATTGAGTTGGTGGAAAAAGCAACCTTTTGATCTTCAACTTGAAGAGCATAAAGGTAATTGTGTTTTCTGTATCAAGAAAGGCGAAGTTAAGTTGTGGCATGCCGCAGCTGAAGAACCAGAAATGGCCGAAGAATTTAGACAAGTTCTTATGTCACCGACAGTTCGAATTAAGCCAACAGATAAGTATGGTCAAGGAATCCTTTATCGAGGGCAAATGGGCATGGGTGAAATTATCCGTATGTCCAGGGTCTTAGGAGATGAGCAAAGTCTCAAGAATATGCTTCAGACAATTCGTGAAGAAGCGATGTTTGCTGAAACCGATCCGACGCTTTGTTCAGAGAGTTGTGAGATCTTCACTGATCAACAATTCGATTTTCATGAAGAATTAAAAGCTTCATAAAATATATTAAAAGGAGAACTCGTTCTCCTTTTTTTTATGCCCAAAATATATAACAAAACCAAAATAATATCATTTATATTATATTTAAACCTCTCATTCTCAGAGGTTTTTCTTGTATTGAATTTAAAAACTAGTAAGATAGAAAGATTAATATCTATAGAGAAGTAAACATACTTTGAGCGTTGCATTATACAAAGAAAAAGATCTCGTAAAGATTTTAAAAGCAGACAACCCATACCATGATGTAGGTGATATCCTTCCTGTATGGGGAGTGAATGAAAAAGCTAAAACACTTATTTGCCCCGACTCATCCGGCGGAGCTGTTCATTATGCTTTTAATGACGTATGCAAACACAGCAATGGCTCAACTATAGACCCCACACACGCTGGCGATCAATACTTCACAGAATCAACAGAGAACTTCACAGAAAAAGCCCATTTTAAAATAGCTAATCTAATGAAGCATGGATATGAAATGACCAAACCAGAGAAGGGAGCTAGAGTACAAAAGGGTACTGACTGTCTTATTATCCTAGCATCTGGTGAAGTTTTTAAAAAAGTAATTTATTAAAAAGAATATAGGTAAAAACAATGAACTATTGCAACAAACTTATAGGGTATTCCTACTTTGATTGGATGTTTGGACAATGTGGGTACAACAGCAATTTAAAACAGATTACATCACATAATAAAATGGTTAATTCAACTCGTTATGAATTTTAATTCTTCGGTATACACACCCCTAAACCAATATAAAAACGGAAAATTAAAATGGATGAATTAAAAACAATGCTTTTAGATCTCGGGAAGGAAATTACTCGGGCAAAAGCGACAGGCATTCGAGGTGGGGTTCTAGCTGACAGAGCCTTATCCAATATTAAAAACACTCTCTCCAGTTATATCTGCACACTATCAGAACATTCTCATAGTAAAGAAGCGTATAATCCTGAAGAGTTGACTGCCGTCAATACTATCTTAAGCGTCGAGTATAAAAGTGAAATAGATTCATTAGCTAAAAGCCATGCATGTACTAACGCCCCCACTTGTGCAGGCTGTAAACGTGTAGCACGCGGTTACGAAATTTTAGAAAGCCTTACAAAAAGATAAGTTCATCGGTTTTTTAAAAAACATAATTAGTAAATACCATGACAACAGAAAAAAAAAGGATTCTCATGACTAAACTGAGGAAAAACAAAGATATCATCGACTTTAATCAACTAGATGAAAGCAAATATTTATCCCTTGTATCATGTGACATGCTCAAGTTTTCCTACCCTTTTTGCAAAGGCCGAAACTTCAATGAAGATTTAGAAACCTTTAATGCGTTAAGCATCATTGAAAAGACTATTGAGACAATCAAAGCTCAACAAGAAGGGCTATTCACCCCATTTTGGTTCGAAGGAAACTTCTGGTTCAAAATGGTGAATAATTATAATGACCTAAGCGATTTACTAGAACTACACGTCTTTACCGTGAACACTTCTGTCAAAAACATCCTTAATTGCAAAGAGTGTGTAAGAGATCGTGATCTCCCCCCTAAGTTCGGCTTTGCCTCAGAATGCAAAGGTGAACGCAACCTAAAGCAATTCCTTGGCTTAACGCAGTAGATGCCTATCTTTCAATGCCAACAATGTGGATGTGCCGAAAATTCGGCGCTAGGTTGGTACAACAATAGAAATAAAGAAAGACTGACCGTTAAAGAACATTTAGGCAAAGCTCTCTGTAGCGCTTGCGCCCCCAGGAAATTCCCAGACGGTTCTCCGACTAAGTTCAACGGCAAGTGGCATAACTCTTTCGAGCGCACGTTCCTACCCCTAAACTTATTCAAAACGAATGAAGAAGGCAAATTAGAGCACATCGAAACGGGTGAAGTAGGAAATGTTTGTTATGAAAAATACAAAATTGAATCAACTATAACCAGCAAGGAATAAGCATGAGCTTAAAAAAGCACCTTACAGAACGTAGCGAACTTTTATATGACCGCAACCCTCACGATCATGAATGGGACGACCCCTGCGATGATATTGAGCATAGTCTACTTGGGGATATAGATTCATACTTATTTGATGATGATTGTCTGAGAGCATACAAACCTACGCCAGAGCAAATCATTATTCGACTGGAAAGTGTTATTAAAAATTTGAAAACAAAAATACCCACCAAGGAACAGATATGAATAACCTTATTATCACAAAAGGATGTAGTAATGTTTGATCGCTTGTACCAAGAAGAAGTTGATATGATGCGCGGCATTATTAATCAAAAACAGGTAATTCAAAATACATATTATCGGATGAGCAATGACGAGAATTTAAAACGCTACTTAGCGCAAGCCGTGAGATATGCCCAAACGGGTGGTAGCCGTGATCTGATGGGATTTAATGATCAATATTTTATCATTAAGCAAAACGACGACATAATGAAACTATTTCACTTACTCATAGCGTGCTTATTGGAAACGCATATTGATAAAAGTAGTGAGGATATTGCAGAACCTTGCTCCATGTTCCCAGACCATGGTGGCGAAACATTGTTGCGCATCCTGGGTTTTATACCATTACTTGAATTAGTTTCTGAGCATGTCAAGTTTACAGCGTTTCTAGGTAAACACACCCCGCTCGATGGGAAGCATTCAATGGTTGAGTTTCAGCGTGATCGTTTATTTTCAAAAAGTACGTTTGCGCGAGGAAACAAGTTTCCTAAAGACAAGAACTTCACTGATTACGCGTTAAGAAATGAATACATCGAAACGCTTAAAGATGATTTTAAAACGCGAGAGTCCATCCTGCTAGAACAGATGCAGTTGATTGCTAACATGTTGAAGGATAAACCCACAATATCGAACAATAATGCGCTTAAGATGGGCATTCAGTTCTGGGATGTTAAGCGAGACGCAAAACAGCGCAACGATAAAAAAACACAAGATATGTTTGCATCGTTTATATCAGCTTTTGCAGATAATATAGGTAATAGTCAATCAAAGGACATCAGCACTTCGATGATAGAGGAATAGAAATGAAGTCACTACTTTTAGCCTTATTAGTCACTTTCGGAGTGTGCGGTTGTAAAAGCGAAGAAATAAAAACAAGTTCACACATTACCTTTACGTGCTTGGAGTTAACAGAAGATCAAAAAGCTTCGATTGACAAAAATGGAGCAATCCCTAAAGGCAGCTTTATAAGCAATAAAAATACAAATGATTGTAATAAAGTTGGCGGCATCATAATTAAAGACTTCAAAGAGGAATAGATTTATGAACGATATACTTACTTTAGCTGGGCAATTGTTTTTTATTATAGCTGTTTTAGCATTCTGCGGAGTTGGCTTTAAACACATGCAACCTGCAACATCTTCAACCCCAGTGAAGGACGGAATTAAATTCGGAATAAAGGCTGGCTTTATTGGGGCACTTACATTGTTTATTGCCTGCATTGGCGCTTCAAGTATATGGCTATGGTTAAATTAACAACAAGGAATAGTGAAGGCCTCAAGTGATTTAGAAAAATTAGAGGTCTTGAATCAATTCGTTGTAACCATGTAATTTAAAAGCTCAACGCTACGTTGCAATTAAATAGGAATAAATAATGCTGTCGGAACTAGATAAATTAATAGGGTGTTTTTATATCAGTAAATTCAATAAAGAGGCTGACTGTTTTTTACAGGACTCTATTCGTATGGGTCTTGAACCAGCAAAAAATTTAATTAGAAAAAACGTAAAGAGTCGCCAGAAGATGAATTTACGATTTTAGGCGTCGTGGACTACTAAGGAATGAATATGAATAACATCGAAGTCAGAGTCACACCATCAGACAGGATGGTTTATGTCGGTCAGGAACGCGTATGGGTCAAGACTAAATCACGATTTGGAAAGAAACACATCCAAATAACATGCAATAGATACGTTCACTCAAGCATCTATTTTTCATAATAATAAGGCGTTCCTATGGCACAGAATTTATATGGTCGCGGAAGCACATATGACATTACAGAGGATTATAAATATATCCTAGATAAAATCGCCAATAAGCTTAATGTAGAGAAAGCAACGCTTTGGATTGAAGACCATCCCACCATTAGCGAAGACTGTATTTACAGCAACGATAAATGGATGGGCTATATCAGCGAACATATAGATGAACTAGATAATAAAGATAATAATGAATAAGGCTATAAAATGAATGTAATATCCGCAGCTAAGGAATGTCGTCAATATATCGATAAATGCACGATACCTGAAAACGATCCAGACTATGGGAAAGATCACTTACTTGAGATGGTCGAAAAAATAGAAACTGGGATAGTTACAGGCGAAAAGGCGCATAGATGGCTTGGCTACTTACAGGGCGTTTTAGTAGCTACAGGCGGAACATCGCTTGAAAAAATGAAGGCGACCAACCTAGAGCAAATTAATACCCATATAAAAATTGGAATAGAGATTGGTGTATTATGACTATTCTATATGACCACCAACCTACGTCCGACGAAATGAATGTTCTTATTAGATATAAAGGCAAACAAGGCACCGAACTCGGCTTTGGCATCACTCGCATACAGCGAGAGTTTCGTATTGGGTATAACAAAGCTTACACAATTATAGAGAAGGGCATAAAGCTCGGAATTTTAGTGCGGCAAAAAGACAATAACTATCCCCATCAAGTTAAATTTACTACTACCGACATCGCAGAGTTGACTTAATAAATGAAAAATATACCAATCGAAGCAGCCAAACACATCGCGGACAAATATAATTATGATCAAGTCATTATTATTGCCAGAAAAGTAGGTGATGAAGGAGGGGAGCACGTCACCACTTATGGTAAAGACAAAACCCATTGCTCTATTGCAGCAAAGTGTGGAGATTTCTTAAAGCATAAAATAATGGGTTGGCATAAAGAAGATGTGTAAAAAACAGCATATAGCAATTTGCGACATGATAAATGATGGGGTTTACATCATCAATGCAAGAAACTCTGATGTTGGTCTTTACAAAGCAAGTTCGGGCAACTTCTTAATTTCAAGGTATTGTTCAATAACATCTGATAATTATCTTTTTGAAGAACTTCATTACGACCACCCTGATAAAGGGACAGCAAAACCAATTAAATTAATTGCTCAACAAAAGCACTCTGATAGTGATAAAACACTAAATTACCTCAACAAAATAGCTCACTGGCAAGAAGCTCAAATTAAAAGAACACTAAAAGGTTCAGAAAGTGATAATGATTATTAAGGCAGTAAAATGACAGATCCTAAGAGACAAGATGTAGAAAACGATATCTACGATATCATGGAATGGTTTGACCTAGATATTGAGCTCCCAACCTTTCAGGAAGCGGCAGAAACACAAACGGGCATGGGCATGATGCAAGGCGCTCGTATTGCTGCATACAGGGCAGCTGTGAAATTACGCCAAACGCCATTTAAGGTTCATGAAAGTGATAACAATGAGTTAATCAATTCACTCATTCAGATTGCAAAAGAACATTACAACAACCCATTACTTCATGGAATACTGGAGAAAGCTCTTTCTAAAGCAGGCAACAAACATGTTTAAAAATCACGGAATTCACGAATCAGGTATAAAAAAGAGCTATATCTCAAACATCCAAAATAGAACCCCAAAATCCATTAAGCGATTAAAGTTACAAAAGAAGGGTGCCAGAGTCTGGAAAACCAATACACACTTAGAGCGCAAGGTCACCAAGTGCTACCCGCGAGGAAAAGCATGGTTACGCATGGTTGACTTAAACACAGCTAGATGGTGTACTCATTCTACAGGACACAAGATAGATTGATTACGTTGTTTTAGATAAAAGGCTCCAAAGAGATTGACATCACAGCCATTTTCATTAAATTCTAATACATAATAATTAACATCGGATTTCAAATGCAAAACGGCTACCTCCAAGCGATTAAATCAGGCGATTTAAATCTTCTAAAGCACTTTACAAAGATCGGCACTGAAAACATAAAAAGTATCTTCAAAGGTTTTCCATCCATACCGTCATACGTATCAGATGCCATCAATATTGCAGATTGGGACATTAAATATCAAAATAAATTTGGCAACACATTAGGCTATTTCTTGCCTATGAGTGAAATAGTCGAAGGGATTGCTCTACTCAAAGAAAATAAAACATGGATGAGTATTACACCGATGGAAATCGAGAGCCACATGCTAGCGCAACATTCTGCAAAAGGAAATGTAGTAGTAGCTGGTCTTGGCCTAGGTATGATATCCAACAGCTTACTTCAAAAGCAATCAGTCAAACGACTTACTATCCTTGAAAATGATGCTGAACTAATCAAACACTACAGTTCTCTACTGAAAGGTGATTCTAAGGCTCTATGGGAAGACTCAATCAACTCAGGAAGGCTACAAGTCATCGAATGTGACTGTAAATCCCGTATATCTTCAGATAACAAAGATGTAATTGGCAAAGTAGATTATTTATGGGTCGACATATGGGCTACTCTTGGTACAAAAGATGCAATTATCGATACTACATTCCTATGCAAAGAACTGTCACCTAAAACCTGTGACTATTGGGGCATGGAATTAGATCTTATCTTTAAGATGGTAGAGGAAAAGCTTTCATCCACTCCCAAAAGCGTCATTAAAGTTCTTAGTAAGATCGGTATTCCGAACTCAGCTCTCAAAATGAATAAGCTTCAGCAAAAAGCATATGCCGACCTAACCATAATGGCCGGAATGAATTTTGTTGTTATGGCTTCACAACAGAATAGAGAATAGCACCCCTACAATACGTATCATAGTTATAAGCCATAATATTGGAGGACTAAAAGATAAAGCTAAGCAGGGAATACTGATAACACTATAAAAAAGCCAATATTTGATGCGGAAAATTCTTTTAAATTATCCCTTACCAGACTCATGGGCACTTATAATAAATGCGTTCGCTAATCTTATTGGCTGCACCTTTAGCCTCTTACTGATGGCGTGAACTCTAGAACCATTCTCTAAATAACCATCACTAACTACTGTTAACTTGTGCCTTTTCTATACATAGGGCTCAATAGGCTTAGTTAAGTAAAGAAGTTCTATTTACTGAGTACACTTAAACCTAAGGTGCTTTAGGTAGTGATGCCTCTATAACTCCTGACCAAATACCATGAAGCTCACCCCAAGATGGAATGATTTTGTATTTCACCTTTTCTAAATTGACGTCAACCCTTGGATTATTTATGTAGGTTGTCTCTCCAGGCTTTAGATGTACAATTCCGTAATATGCCAAGTCTTCTTTCAGTATTATTTTATTTCTGTCTACAATTAGTACGTGCCTATCAGGTGACAGAGTTACTTCGTTTCCTCCCTGCATCAATGTTAGATTCCTAGTTAATACAGAGTGAGATTTATCGCCAACATTCTGTATGTAAACTCGAACCTCACCTGTTGCCCTACTTACATCTGTAAGTAAAAGCAAATCATTTGCTAGTAACGAGAAAGACATTAAACACATTAAAAAAAATATTTTTTTCATTCAACTTTATTCCTAAAAATTAATTATTGACCAATTACGCTAAAAAGTAACAACATTAGTAAGTTTCTTTTTACAAAAAGCATCCCCATTAGCTCATCTTAGACTATAGGGTATCCATCATATATTACCCCTCAATAACCATAACTGTCTAACAGATTATTCTGTTTTAAAATTAGAACCATTTAATATTTCCATCTTAAAAACAAAAAATATCAATAGCATCATATTGCCTATTAGAAAATTACATCTCCATAGTTCGGTGCTATTTAGTAATGACATCAATCAGGACAAATTCAAGGAATTATTATGAATACTGAAATACAAGTAGGCGATTTAATTATATCAAATAACAACTTACTACCAATACGCGGTTCAAAAGATGAGCTTTTTAAAAGCATATCCAATGGATTAGAAATTGGCGTTGTGACAGATAATTATAAATCACAAAATGAGATCAGAATGTGCTTTAAACCTTATATATCTGAAGGGAAAAAAGCGCCTCTTCTGATTGTAAATACAAAGAATGTCAAAGTCAGTGGAAGTGGTTATCACGCCGCACGTCTGAGCGACATAATTAAGCTTCCAATGACTCAAAGCATCGAGTTAACCGAAGATACAGATTGCTCTTGGACGCTAGGTGCTAAATTTAACAGAGAAGTTAATGTCTGGGCACTTACTATGGAAACAGAAGTTGATACCTATGAACGCTTTACTAAGCAAGAAATGGTCGATGCCTTCACTGCACTAGGCGACGATATCTTCTCCATCAGAGATGATATTTTAGCTCCTTCTACACCTGACAATGAAGAAGAAAAGATTAATAAAGCCAGAGTGCTTAAACAATCTGCACGTGTTGAAATTTACGCACCGTCTGCAAAAAGAGAAGAGTACGGCTACGTAGCTCTTAGCACCCAAAATTATTATAGATCTTTTCCAACAGAAAAGTCTTATAACGATTGGAAGGAGCAATACGTTAAAATTGAAGTCCATACTAATTATCAAGGTACTTACGTCGGTTTTTAACTTTCTAAACGAACTCGCAATTTGCAGTTCGTTTTTTTCATTTAATTAAAACCCTCGTATTTGATAGATTTAATTTTTAAACTTCAGAATTCCTCCCCAAACACCCTATTTACAGAGGATAGTACAGTAAATTATATGAGGTTCAAGGATGATCAGAAAAATCAAAAACAAATTCATCTCCGAGATGTTTTTCAAATATTTCGAAGTTACAGTTGTTGAAACAAGAGAAGAATTGTCAGCAGCACAAAGGGTTAGACACCTAGTCTACCAAAATGAAAAAAATTGGCTAAAGCAAACAAACACTGCAAGAGACGCATGCAGTCTTGATGAAGATAGCATCCACATACTCGTCAAAAGTAAATCTTTAGATAGATATGTCGGCACAGTCCGTCTTTGCATCAATAAAAAACACAACAATCTCCCTTTCAAAAGTTTTTATTCTGATCTAGAAATTGACCATAGCTATGTTGATCTCTCCAATGAAACGGATTCAGTTTATTGCGAAATTTCCAGACTAACCATAATCAAAGCAAATAGAAGCAAATCCAAAATTGAAAATATCAACATCTCTAACTTTGAGAAAAACCTATTTAAAGTATGTGCGCCAGCACTCCTAGGTGCCGCTACCGTTATCTTTGACAAGTTGAACTTTAAAGCCTCTGTTTTTATGACAGAGACTTCAGTAGCGAAATTAGGAAAGAAAGAAGGTTTCAACTTCCACAGAATCGGTGAAGACAAAGAGCATTGCGGTGCTAGAGGTTTATACGTAATAAGAGCCTCTGACTTAGAGTCTATGAGAAAAGGGAGTACCATCTCAGGGTTTGTTTACAAAAAGCTCCTAAACAAGCTTTCATTAAATCAACCGTTAATACCCGTTTACGAATATAACAAAGCAACTAAAGAGGTGATCAATAATGTTTGATTACAACAAAGCTTTTTCCCGAAACCTTGGTTGGATAACCGAAAGTGAAAGAGATCTAATTAAAAACATCACTATAGCCACTGCTGGCTGTGGCGGAGTTGGAGGAGAGCATCTAGTCACTTTATCGAGACTAGGATATTCCAACTTTAAAATATCCGACTTTGATATTTTTGAAATTCATAACTTCAATAGGCAAGCCCTCGCGTTCGTTTCAACAATAGACAAAGCAAAAGTTGATGTGGCTAAAGATGTTTTAAAAGACATCAATCCTGACAGCAATATCACTTCATTTCCACAAGGGGTCAACGAAGATAACGTGGACGAATTTTTAGATGGAGTAGATATTTATGCCGATTCCTTAGACATAAATGCTATGGATATTAGAATATTAATTTTCAAGAAGTGCCGCGATAAAAATATACCAATCGTTATTGCAGGGCCACTAGGTATGGGCACTTCCTTTATGTGCTTTGATCATAAGAAAATTAATATTATTGATTACTTTGATTTTAAAGAAACCGACTCAAAACAGATTAAAGTCATAAAATTCCTAGTAGCGCTATCACCAAAGCTACTTCATGTCAGATCTCTTATAGATGATTCATATGTCGATATAGCAAACGAAAAGACTCCGTCTACGCCTATAGGAGTAAAAGCAGCATCCGCCGCTCTTTGTAGTCAGGTTTTAAAACTGTCACTAAATAGAGGTGATGCCATAACTGCACCACGTTCAATGCAGGTGGATTTTTATAGCAACAAATCATGTATCACCAAACTTAGACGGGGCAATAAAGGCTTAATCCAAAAGCTGAAAATTGCTTTTATCAAATATAAATATTCAACATAATGAGAATTAACATGCATAAAACCTTAACAATAATTTTACTCTCTTTATTGTCTAGTAATACGCTTGCTGGCGATAAAGTCCAACGCGTTGCTAAATTTGAATACTCAGAAATAATTACATATGCATCACTTGAAAGTGAAAGAATAGAAATAATACCTGCCCAAGGTTCGGTAGTAACCAAAAACAACAGTGTTATATTGCTAAATAACGAAACCTTACGCATAAAACACCAAATAGCGACAAACAGATACCTCAAAAGCGATTTGGATTTAAAACGATCTTTTTTATTGATTCAAAAAGATCAAATTTCAAAAACCGAACATGAAAATCACATAATAAATAATAAAATACTTCAGAATGAGTTGAAATTATTGGACAAGAAAATTGCTAACACTATGTTCTATGCTCCTGAAGACATATTAATTCTGTCGGCATTCGCCAAAACAGGTGAATTAGCAAAAATTAACACTCCATTGATAGAGTATGTTGACATAAGCACGCCTTTATCCATTTTTGTAAAATTGTTACCATCTGAATTCACAACGCTTCGAAAAGGTTTATGCTCTGTAGAGTTAAACCATGCAACTACGCCGTGCACTCTAAATAAGTTTTCTATTAGAGACGGCCTGTATGAAGTGTTTCTTGATTTTAACAATAAAGGAGCTTTAGAGCGCCACCAAAATGTAATGGTCTCTATCGGAAAATAATTGGCGAGTCTCATAACTTTAATTAATAACAACCTAAAACTCTTTGGCTTAACGCTTATCCTCCTTATCCTCCTTGGCATTCATACAGTCAAGGAAATGCCAAAATCTGAAGACCCCTTTGTGTTAATGCCTATCAACATTGTAAAAGTGGTGGCGGATGGCTTGAGCGCAAAAGAAATTGAAAGTAGGGTAGTTATACCGCTAGAAATTGAATTAGCCAAAATGTATGGTGTAAAGCAATTTGAAACGACGATTAAACCAAACTCAATAACAGCCACTATAAAATTCAAATATGGTTATGACACAGAACGTAGCTACGAAAATGTCTTAGCAGCAGTTTCAAAAGCTGAAGGTAAATTTCCATCTCAAGTAAAATCCACAACTGTAATTAAAGCATCCCCATCTTCTGTTGGGATTGTCCAATACGGGCTTACCTCAAAAGAGGGTAATAAACCGTTACTCCTCAAGAAAGCTGAGACTCTAAAGAAAAGAATTTCCGCGCTAGAAGATGTAATGCAAGTTGACCTTCAGGGAATCTCGCCTCAAGTAATCAAAATCAAACCAAAATTGGAAATCATATACCAGTCTGGCATTTCCGTGTCTAGTTTATATAGAACAATTCAAAACGCCCTTACTGCTAATACCGGACTAACAAATATAAATGAACTTAGACTACCAATGAGTCTAAATCAAACCAAACGTAGTCTAAGTGAGATTAGGTCTACATTAATCACTGTGAACGGCCTTACATCTCCTATAGGGTATTTTTCTAATGTTTACATGACCGATGCAGGGGAGTATGAACATACCTTAATCGACAATAAAGTTGCTGCGATTATTAATGTACAACAAGAAAACAATACAAATGTTTTTGACGTCATTAGTGCTGTTGAAAAAGAGGCAAATGAATTTAAAAAGAGTCTCGCTAAAGACTTCACCTTAATAAAGATCGTAGACCAGTCGAGTGATATCGAAAATAAGATAAAAACTTTCTCCAGCAACCTTATTTTCGGAATAGCCCTTCTATTTATCGTCTTAATATTATTTATAGGCCTCGGAGAAGCATCTGTTGTAGCCTTATCAATCCCTCTTGTTTTTGCGATCACGATAATAGTAATAGACTTACTAGGGTTTGGCATCCAACAAATGACAATTGCCGGACTAATAATATCCCTTGGACTTGTAGTCGATAATGCCATTGTCATCGTAGAAGGCTTTAATAAATTCAAGCACACTGAAAAGAGTTTACTAAATGCAGCATGTCGATCAGTAAAAGAATTTGGCACCCCTATTATAGCTGGCACACTGACAACCGTATGCGCATTCATGCCTTTATTGCTCTTAGATACGGATGCTGGCGACTTCATGAAAGGAATGCCTGTCACAGTGAGCGTGGCGCTAATTACATCCCTAATTGTCTCTCTCTTTATTTTACCTGTTCTGCTTCCTAAAATAGGGAACATCAAGAGCTCTAACAAAAAACAAACTGGATTTTTGAGCAAAGTAGGGCAGAGCTCATTCAACTCATTAATTAAAATTACACTTAAAAGACCAAAAACAGTAATAACCATTTTCACAACACTATCTTTATTGATGTTATCTTTAGCGCCATCATTAGGCCTATCCCTTTTCCCTAACGCAGAAAAAAACATAATAATAGTAAGGGGTGAGTTGAACTTAAACGCGCAAATAAATACTACAATCGCAGCTGGAAATGACATACAGAAACAAGTCCAAGGAATAGAAGGGATTAAAGAGACCGTATTAAACGTGGGTTCAAGCGCCCCTCGTGTGTATTACAACCACGTACCAGTCGGAGGTGAACCAAACTTCTTCGAATTAATGATCATAACAAGTGAATATGATAAAGATAAAGCTAGCAAAATAGTTTCTGAGCTAAATAACTTAAAACACCCAGACACCAAGTTAGAAGTATTCCAGTTTAGGCAAGGGCCTGTTGAAGATAAACCCGTAACCATAAGATTATATTCTCAATCTCTGAAGCAGTTACACGCCACCTCCATGGTCGTTCAATCAAAGATGAACACATATTCAGATTTAAAAAATATAACTAACCCTTTAAATATTGAGTCCTCACAAATAACAGCCACGATAAATGATCTAGATCTAAACAGTATCGGCGTCACCCCAGCAATGGCAAAAAGAGAGTTAAGTATATTTCATAGCGAACCTATTATAGGAGAAATGATAGACAAAGATGGTGATCAATACCCAATTATTTTAACGAACGATATAACAAATAATAAGTACGCAATTTTACGTGATGATATCGAGCTCCCCCTTTCTTCCGTTACCAATTATGAGACTACCAAGTCATACGGCAATTACCACAGAATGAATGGATTAAGAACGGCTAAACTAATGGCTGACATTGCGCCTGATAAAGTAGCGCACGTAACAAAAGAATTAGAGAAATACTTGGAGACTCTATCGCTACCCAATGGAATGTATTACAAAATAGACGGTGAAGAAAAAAACAGGAAAGAAGCGTTTGGAGGGCTTGGAAAGTCTTTCTTATTCGCACTTGCCCTGGTTTCATTGTTAATAATATGGCAATTCAAATCATTTAGACAAACAACTGCTATTGTTTCTATTTTGCCTCTTGCTTTTTCAGCTAGTGTATTAGGACTATGGATTGGAGGTTTTTCATTTTCCATGACCGCTTTTATCGGCGTTATCAGTTTGGTAGGAATTATAGTAAACGATTCCATCATATTAATCGATGAGTTCAACAAGAGAAGAATCAACACTGACACTTACTCATCACTTGTTGGAGCAGCTACTTCACGATTTTCCCCCATATTAATAACTACAATAACAACAGTTGCTGGGCTTATCCCTATGTTGTTCTATGGCGGACAAATGTGGGCTCCTCTTGCATCAGTAATCATTGTAGGGCTAATCTATGCCACATTCTCATCCCTTTTGTTTCTACCCGCGCTATTGATTATTATCAGCAGGAAAGCATAGTCATATAGCAGTTTATCCAATCGTCAAAACTATTAAATTACTAAACGAACTACTTTTTGTAGTTCGTTTTTTATCAAGTTCCCTTGCTAAATCACCATGCTTGGAGATCGCGCCATCACCCAACAATTAAAAAATACATTTTTATTGGCATTAGGCACCATTTACAAACCAGCATAATGAGCATTAACTAGGAAAATGTTTTTTAAATTATTATGACCTTTTGATTTTTTTAAAAGACCATAATCATGACTAAAAAACCTTTATCCGGCATAACCATTTCCGATACGCACGGGATGCATAGACGCATAGAAGTACCTAATGCCGATATACTTATCATTGCTGGCGATATAACAGGTCATGGTCGCTTAAGAGAGCTAGAGGATTTAAATGATTGGCTCGGTGAATTACCTCACAAACATAAGATCATCATCGCAGGTAATCATGACTGGTGTTTTGAAACACAGAATGAAGCGGCAAGAGCTGCGATAACAAATGCTATTTACTTAGAATATGAATCCATCACCATTGAAGGCCATAAAATTTATGGTTCGCCTTGGCAACCATGGTTTTTAGATTGGGCATTCAATTTACAGCGCGGTGAAGAAATAACAGCAAAATGGGACATGATTCCAGACGATATTGACGTACTCGTAACTCATGGGCCAGCTTATGGGTTTTTAGATAGAGTTTTAGCCGGAGAGTATGTAGGCTGCTATGACTTACTAAAAGCCATTCAACGCATTAAGCCAACGTACCATATATGCGGTCATATTCATGAAGGTTACGGAATGGATAAAAATGATGATACAACTTTCATCAATTCAAGCATAAACACGGCAAGATACCGCCCAACGAATGAACCAATTCCTTTCTCTTTGAAATAGACAACTCCTAATTATATTCTGAAGTGTCTTTTATAAATCGGTCATTTCTCTAACACAGAGCCACTGATTTAGAATATAATTCGGAATAAACATAAAAAGACCTCCTAAAAGGAGGTCAGTTGATTTCATAATAAAGTTACTAAGCAGCGAGATTCTCTGAATGTAAAATTGCAGCAGAACAAGCAAGTGGAAAGAATGTTTGAAAAGGTGCTACAGCTCCCTTCATCGTATCCTTACCAAGATGAGCTTTTAACTCATCTTCTAAGTCCCAAATATCTTTGCGCATTCTACGCATTTCCCTCTCTTGCACACTAATATCTTCTTTGCGTGCTTCTTGAGATTTCAAACGTTTTAGTTTTCGATAACCTTTATCCATATCAAGACGAAGCCATTCTTCAACTATGGCGAATTTATCAACCAACGCTTTACGCTCAACTTCTTCTTCAACACGTTGAACCAATAGACCAGCTGATATAACAACCTCATTAATCCAAGCATCCACATTTGCTTTAACGCAAGTTAATTCCATGGGGATAACTTTTTGGCAAGTTGAATACATCATATATACATTCCAACAGTTATTCATATATTGAGTAATGCTGATATTATATACCTCAGAGAATTTAGCCGAAATTGCTAAGTCCAACTTATCGTTCAACACTTTTACTGGCTCACAAAACACTGTTTTAAATTCTTTATTTAAACGAGTAATTGCCTTTTGATTACTTCTAGCCATTTTATATTTCCTCTTAATTTACGTTAAATTGTCCTGCACACTATGCGCTACTCTAAATAAGCTCAATACAAGGCAACGAAAGGTGCGTGAATACCTAACTTTTCCGACATAAGTGTCTATTTAAATATGCAGCGCTCGTTAATTAATTCCAATTAACGTGAACGCCAGCACATAAGGACTCAACCATGAATATCATCAAGACCATCACACTCTTTTTAAAACACATAGTATCAATTGTTAATTTTAAAAAAATAGAAACTAAAAATATAGAAAAGATACTGAAAAAGAAGGACATGAATGGATTGATTTCTGTTTGTGAAACTTCAAAAGATTATATCGATGTAGATTTAGAACTTAAATCTTCAGACTTTTCTTTACGGTTTGTATATAGCAAGGAATCGGAAGTTGATGCTGTACACTATATGCTACTGGATTGTACTAAAAACCCAACAGGTCTACGCGATGAAGTTTTTTGTTTTAAAACGAATGCTTCTTTAGGGCAAATAAAAGGCAAACTAAGCTCAGCATTATCTAGAATGATCTCAAATGTACACAATAAAAATTTAGACGAGTTTATAGAGACAACATATTTAGCTTGTCACTAACAACATTCTTTAAACCACTCTTTGAGTGGTTTTTTATTATTAAAAAATCAACATATCTAGATGGTAACTTCTTCGATTGAGACTTGCATATCAAGGCGCTGTAATATTGGCACCACCATACAATCATGAATTTTCTCTTTATGAAATTCCCAATCTTCAGACACATCCTTCTTTACAACATCATTCAAAGCAACACTAATTCCATGCTCTTCCAATATTTGAACCACTGCTCGCGCAATAAGTGTCTTGCCACTATTTTTATTGCCTGAGATGCTTATATTTACTACATCCATAAATGGCTCCACGTCAATTCCCAATAATTCAATCCTATCATTTTTTAATTATTGGATAAATAAAAAACTTCCTTATATTTAGTGTTTTATCTTAGAAAAGGCTTGCAATAACTTTAAAAAACCTTAAAGTAAAAGATCTTTATCGTCAATTTACCAATCATCCCTTGGCGATACTTTTTAAATTGAGTGATATTATGGCGTGTACACCTATAATCCAAGACGGTATCAAAATAGGATGGATGTGTGGCGATTTTTCAGCAGATGAAATACGTATGGAAACGTGCGGAGATTGTAATGATTCTTTTGTTGCTGATTATCTTTGTGATTATCCTGTAGCCGCCGAACAAACTTGTGACAGGCCTTTATGTAAAAAATGCGCTAAAACGATAGGTCATGATATGCACTATTGCACATCCCACCACGAGACATGGCGTGATTATGAAAAGTCGGGTGAAGGTCACCAAAAGATTTTAGATGCCATTTCAAGTGGCAAACAACTCACCGTTATAAAATAAATTACAAAGCAGGAATACTTATGCCATCAACAGAGACGAAAGAATTATTTGCACTTGCTAAAATCAGAGAGGTTATTGGTGACGATGGCAAACTCATGCAAGAGGATTTAGTCCTATACATCAAGGAACTAAAAGAAAAAGCTGATAAACTTGATGCATTAAATTCACGTAATGCAGAGACTTCAGGTATTTCACAAAGCCCATACTTGTCCGCTATTTTAGTTGATGGCATGGTTAATATTGACTCAGAGCATATAGCCTACGCGAATATAGATGATATGTATAAAAATGGCGATGCGGTTGGATTGCAACTTAATAACGAGTCGATACGAGATTCCGTCACAAGTTTTTGCAATAACATTACAGATGACTTAAGAACACTCAACAAACTGCTAACTTTACAAAAAGAACCTAAATTACCCAGCAATATAAACCCATGTTCATGCGGAGCTACATTTGATGATGAATCAACCATCCTAGATTCCTTTCATCCCTGTAATAGAGAAAGAACTAAATGGAACATTCACTGCAAGCCCCAAAACTCTGGTTGTGGACGAATAGTTTACGCTTCTTTTGAAGAGGCGGTGATCACCCGTTGGAATAACGGCGTAACAGACGAAATGTTTGAGGAATAGTCCATGAAAAAACTAGAAGATTCTATCCATGAAATTGCAAAAGAATGTTGCATTGATTACCCAAACATAAATGACTGCGCCAGCACTGAACAACTCTACGCCATCGGTGAAACCATCAAGGGCATTTCACTGGCAAATATAGAGTTACATAAAGTCATAACAAAATTCATGAATCACTGCGACATGACATTAGATGACTACGTGAAATTTATAGAAAATGAGAACATTAAAACAAACAAGTCTCAAGCTGAAGAAATAGAAGATCAGATCACCAAACACTATACATACAAAGACCGCTATGCTGTGAATGCAATCGATTTAGCTAAGCATTTAAAATACGATGACATCGACAGTAACGAGAAAGCAAAGTATAAAAATTGCGGGTTTGATACCTCTTTTGATGACTCGCTCACCATTTTCCAATTTAAAGATAAATCTTCCCTAGTGGTCGGTTCGATGGTTGGTGTTCGTGCGACTTAAGCTTAATAAAACAAATAATTTATAGGATATATCATGGGTTGGAAGAATGTAAAAGAACATTATCAAATTGATCACATCGTTCATATTAGGGAAGGGAAGCTTCTTATAGGCTCCCCTTACATCAGCGATATCATGATCATCAATTATGAAGGCGCTTTCGAGAAAAGGTATTCCAGTAAATCTAACGACAAACTTGCTATCATACAGAAAGAGATCTCTGACGATATAGAAACCTTTGTCAGGCTTGTAAATTCACCTGATAAATTTGAAGAGGTTATGGATGTTTATACTTATGACGATGACTCCATTATCAAAAAACAGTGCGAAAAACCTGGTTGGCCTAACCTAACAACCGACGGGGAGCTCATGTATGAAAATACCTTCTGGAAAACCGAAGAAGAGGCTAAAACGTTTGCTCTCAAGTCAGCTGAAATTCGTTTAAAAAATACAAGAGAATACTTAAACGACTCAAAAAGTGAGGTGATTAAGTTAACCAACCGACTCAAGAACGATCAAAACAATGTCGATAAATTAAAACCCAATCAGGACTCCGGTGCTATAACAGTAGAAGTTTTCACAAGTAAAGTATGGATAGAGGGAGACATGATGGGCAACCACCACGTCATGGTCAAACACGCCATTAAAAATGCCGAACCCTTTAATTTTTGTTCCTTTTTTTATAATTATGCTTACAATGACAATAACTCTATCAGAGCTATGGCAGAAAAAATGGCAATCTCACTTGGCGCAGAGGAACCCGTGAAATATCAAATACGGGAAATTGAAGATACTAGTAATATAGATAGCCCGATAAAACTTGAGTTAAAATAGAGACAACACTTTTAAGGAAAAACAATGCTGGAATATAAAAACAATAAAGTAGTGTTAAACAACCGCGACTTAGAAGATGTAACATTGCGCGACCTTAACCTAGAATTAAGAGATGAAGCAATAAGGCAGCAAGAAAATGACCTAAAACTCACCGTATTAAGTCGATTCGAAAATAACATTAAAACGCTCGAAGCAAATGTGAATAATAGCAAATTATCCGATGCAGATTTTAGAGTTTTTGCATCTACGCTATTTACATAATAAAACCAAATAAAACGGAAATAATCAATGCAGTCAGTACAAATCAATGACACAAAACTAGAATTCAAAGATGGTAAGTATTTCTTAAACGGAAGAGAAATCCAAAACAACATTGTCACACGAACAAAAAGTATAGCCCCACATTTAATATTAACCTTCATTATAGGTTTAGCAGTAGGCTTTGAATGTAAAACTTACTTTTTCTAATAAAAAAAAGACGCTAAGCGCGTCTTTAAAGTTTTAATAAATACAAATCATTCAAATACCTTGTTTTCAGCAAGATGCCTAATAGATTCTGTTCGACACTTAGGGCTAATATTAGTTCTAACGTGTTGAGTATTATTTATTTTTGTTTCTACTAACTTAAGATAAAAATCCCAAAACATTGGTATTACCAAGCTGGCGAAATCATCAGTGTAAGTCTCTTCTAGCCACGAGAACATTGAACCATACTCATCCTCTATCTTTAAAAGATACTCAGCAGTAGTATGTTCATTATCAAGATAACCTTTCAATTTACTACACAAATCGCGCAGTTCACTGTCAGATAAACTTTTAATAAATTCAAGCTCATCAAATTCCGTATAATCCATATGTAAATCTAAACTCCCTGTTAACGGATGGTTTAAGGCCGTAGGTATTTCTCTACAAACTTCACCTCTCGCGTTATCACTTAATTCCTGATAGAAATCTAATGAATCTTCAAGTAAATCTGCATGAAGCTCTGTGAGAGCACAACCTTGCCCTACGTAAGCAGCTGTTCTATTAGCGTCACAAGAAAAAATTGTATTGGGCGATGCATATAACGCACGCTTCACAATTTTTTTATTCTTATTTGCCCCTAATATATGAACAGCCCTCGGCTTAGTTTTAACTAAAAATTCAACAAGCTCATCATGGGGTATTGCAGCAGTAGCCGCAGGTAATCCAATAATAATCATTTCACTACCAAAGGTCTCACATAATTGGTTGTAAATAATCTCTAAATCAAGTTCTCCTTTTTGAATAGGGAACATGATTTTAACGCCAGCACCTATCAAGTATTTTAACTTGTCTTGATAGTGAAGTTGAAGAGATATTGACTCACTTTGATTTCCTAAAATATCCGGAGCGCAGACGGTAAGCCGACTAGTATCTGGTATTTTAAAAGCTAAATCAAAATAGACATTAAAAACCCCATCAAAGTTAAGCGTTAGTTCAGAACCGCTCTTTGATTCTTGATTCGCTAAACGAAAAGCACCTGAGTCAACAAAAACATCGCTGCCTCCTGGGATACAAAGATGGGCTTTCAATAACTCCAACCCTTTTTCGTTAATGTCTAATGTATTAACACAAATATGTTTATTGGCACTTAAGTAACCCAACATATCAGCAAATCCACTACACCCAGACATATACAACTTAGCTTCTCTTTCTTCAAAAAATCCTGATTGATCATCACGCGATTGAAAATGATTATATCTTTCGCGAATTTTCAGTATATAACTTTTCTCTTTTACATTTGGCTTCAGATCAGCAATTTTAATGATTTCCGCTGATGGTGCGTCTTCACCAAAAAGATCGTAATTTTCTAGTGCTAACATACATATTCCTTAATTAGTTGTCCTGTCGATTAAATAGAGACAAAATAAGGTGATTAGCAATTAAGTGCTTTTTAAAAAATGACAAAATCATCAGGTAACTGCAATCTCAAATCATAATTCTTAAATCTCCGTAGAGAATTCCTATTTATCGGTGAGTACATTATTTAAATTTAATAGAGGAAAACACCGAAATGAACATTAAAGGTAAACACTTAAAATTGTGTCGATTCATACAGAAAAATCGAGGCGTTGCAACAAGTAAAGCTATAGAAGAAGGGTTTGAAGAATCGATGATTGTTTCACTCCGAACTAAAGGTGTAATCGCACACCCTGTAGATAAACTTTATCTTCCATCGGAAACAGAAAGAAAAATAGGCCAGAAGAGGAAAACATTGTGATGACATTATTTGAGAAGGTCAGCCGAGCATTAAAACAAAGTGAATTTCCAAATTCCTTCAATGTACGGTTAGCTGAACAATACAATGAGGATTATAAACACGAAGTCTCTGGGGTTTTAATTAAGCATCCCAATAAAGAAGATTTCTGTATATTTATTGCCAATTTGAATGACTCGGAAATGCGAAGACCAATCGATTCAGAGAAAGCATATGAATCAACGGTAACTGGTGTGTGGACACCTTATTTAGATCCTATGACTTCTGGTTTATGGGTTAATGAATATGAGTTTTCTGCCAATGATATTTATGCTGATAATGATTCAGCAATTAAAGATGTTTTAAAGTTTATACAAGAACGTATGAACAACATTAATTAATCTAAGCCTCTTATTTAGAGGCTTTTCTTTTGCCTAAAATTCGCTATTAGATCAATTGCGAAGATTACTCAGTAGATAAATTCATCCCAAAATCCCTACACGCCTTACTGTTACAGGAAAGCTAACAAAGGAATACCCGATTTAAGAGTACGCGCTTTTTTTTGCGCGATTTTCTAGGTATGAGATAGTAGCACCATATTGATTCACCGCGCTCTGTAGCTACTTAATCGGTGAGGACACTAACTTAAATTAATAGAGGAAAACAGACAAATGATCTTAAGAGAACTCATTAAGAATATTGATAAAAGCGAAAAAAATAGTAATAGCCCAAACATTGAGCATTATGCAAATGAACTAGGTTTGATAAATAACTCATGGTGGGGTGAATCGAACAAAATAAGCGTATTTTGGCTCTGGAAACGCTACGACACAGATAGTTATGTTGGCATTGAAGCCATTTATCTTGATGATGAATTCATAGGTTTAAATACAACCGCTGGCAGGAAAAATGGCGATGGTGATCTTGAATTTGTTTCCAAAGACGCTTCCGTAAAATTACGAGATCACATCTTAAGCTTATCGCAAGACGATGAAGAAGATGAAGTTTCTGTCATTAATATGGATGAGGAGATGGGTGAAGGCGTTCCTATTTCATACAGTAGTGAATTGCTGACCAAGAAATTATTTTGTACCGTCAATAAGGAGACTGTCCACGTAACAGACTCTTGGGAAAGAGATAAAGACCATAAGAAATGGTCGCTAGTGGAAGTAAAGTCTGAGTCAGGCGTAACGGAAACCCGAAACCTTAAAAAAGGATTAGTGGTTCCTTATTGCCAAGCGAATCAGGCATAAAACAATCTATACTAACCCAACTTTTTGTTGGGTTTTCTTTTGTTTAAATGACTCGCAGATCACTTGCGAATATTCCCTTGTCACCAATATTTATGCGGGTCTTGACTTTCAGTGTATAAACATTAGACTACAAGGGAATACGGCAACACTGGTTAATTAACATGCGTGGCTATAGACCTGTAAAACGACTTATAAGAAAGCAAGAAAAAGGAAAGGGTAAGGCTGAGGTTGCTACTAAAAAGCAATTTAGAAATATTCTCTGGCAGTCCTCAAGAGGCAGTCTTGGCAAAAGAAATGTAGCGATAATCTGGATGTTATTTGGCTCAGGTTTACGAATAAATGAAGTTGCTTACCTTAAAGTCAAAGACCTTATAGGAGACACGGGTGAGCTTAGAACAACCTTTATCATTAAAGGCGCTTATACCAAAACAGATAAACCTAGGGCGGCTTACATTTTGGCTAGGAAGCACATAGAAGCAATTGAGGCCTGGATAGCCGAACTTATCGAAGAAGGTGTAGGTAAAAGTGACGATGATAGTTACCGCTCTTTAAGAAAAGACTATCCACTGTTTGCTGTCACTAAAAAAGGTCGTTACTGGCGCAAGATGGCATGGCGTGACAAGAAGTATAAAGATGCTGAAGGCAACACTAGGACTACTAAGGTTTGCAGTTCATTACAGACCCTAATTAGCGAGTTATTTAAAAACGCCGGACTAACTAACGGTTCGACCCATAGCGGCAGGCGTACTTTAGCGAGTTGGTTGGATAATAAGAATGTGCCACTAGAAACGATTCAGTTAATTTTAGGCCATGAAGACCCAGATATGACACTTGAGTATATCGACCCTAATTTCGAACGAATCCAAGCGGCATTCGATAAGACATTAACAAACATTGAGTAGCACGAATACGAGTTGGTGCTACCATACAAAGAATTCACGAATAAGGAATAAAGAACATGAAAATAACAAGTGATGTTATGGGGATACCTGCACCAATATTTTTTGGACTACTACCAATCGCTATAGCTGGCTTTTATTTTAAGTTCGCTTTAGTTGGATTATGTTTATTCATAATAGCCTGCTTATTACTTAGTAGGGTCTTATTTAAAGATTATTTAAGACTTGAAACGACTATAAGCCCAAAACCTTTCAAATCGAGTGTGTTAATTAAAGGTCTTGATGAATCGTTTTTAGAAAACGTTGAGCAAGCCATTAATTCAAATAAAAAAATAGTTTTTTCTTGTCCAGATAATCTCTTGCTAAAAAATGCTTTACATAGATATGTTGAATGCAATCTTGGTCAGAGCACCTTTATTAAATCTAACGATATATCTTTTGAAGCAGCTCGACTTGATATTAGTGTAAAAATCATTAGCTGCCCTTCTAGGAAAGATTTAGAGTTAGGCATCAGTATGCTACTCAAAAGAGGTTGGCGAGAGGATGGTGAATACGCCCAGCAAAGTAACTTTTTCAGTACGGTTCACACACAAAAAATGATACATGGGAATTAATATGTTTGTACTCTTTTTAATTAAGGTGATGATATTAGCCCCTATTTCTGAAAAGACATTCGGTGATGAGAGCCCCTATGGTGGTTCTGAAGGGATTGTTTTTTTTGATGAAAAGGGCTTCCGCCTATCTGATGATTGTGATCGAGACAGCATTTATAGTGTTGTCGCTTGTGAGCCAAAAGTCTTTAAGCACTACAAAAGAAAAACGGTAAAAATACCTTTTTCGGATAAGTATGCTGAAAGGTGGGATTTCATAAAATATTCATCAGAAATGAATGATGTTATTCGCTCGAAACCACAACGTAAACATAGTACGTTTTAAAATAATGAAACAAGGGAATTAAGTAATGATGGTTGATAGTATGGAAAATTGCAGTGATTTAGAGTTAAATGAAAAACTTTCAACTTTAAACTTGCTGATGAATAATTCTATTATAGAAAGTGCCAGTCATATTCCGACCCTAACAAAATTTTGTGATAATTGGGCAGAATTGATGCCATTGTCATTAAAGTTAGGTGCTTATGTAAGCCCTTTGGCGTGGGAACGCTCACCAAAAAAATACAGAGCCAAGCATATGAAGATGGACAAAGAAGGACGCATGGCTCAATACGGAACTAAATATTGGTCTGATGATGATAACCCTGCCAGAGCATTAGTTATGACGCTAATAAAAATATTAGAATCAACAAAGGAATAAATGATGATTAGAGAGAAGCTTTTTAGCATCAAAGAATAATCCAGGGGTTATTTTTGGAGTGTCTTTATTTGTACCTATTTTAACATTTTTGGTTGCCATCAGGTTCTTTGATGTAAGTGTAGTTGCAAGAGCACTCTTTGTTATGTCATTTTTTCTATTAATAGACCCTGTAAGATGGTCTTTTTTAAAAATAAACAAAGATAAAGGTTAGCAAGGGAATAAAACATTATGGCTAAAATTCATAAAAGGCACCATCCTTTAGCAAAAGCAAAGAATGAATTAAGTACATTTGTTCTTGAGTTAGAGGAAAAACATGATCTTTCAGCACCTGAACTTTTAAATGTGCTCGCTGAACAATTGAGTCGAATAACGTCATCTTGCGTTGTTGCAGAGCGTGAAGAAAATGATCGGTAATTGGGCTGTAATAGAAAGACATTTATCTTGTCAAAACTCTAAAACCACAACAAGGGAATAAACTATATGTTGAGTAAAATTTTCTCGGTTTGTCTGACAATAATTTTAATCGTGATTTTTGAGATTATTAAAGAATCATACCCAATAGATGGCGGCATGGATTTCCTTCTGCGGTTCTTGGTCTTATCAGTTACCGCAATTATAAGCTGCTATGTTTTTTATAAATGTACCAAGAAACACAATATATGGTGCTTTTAGAGTTATAGATTCAATTAGTGATAACGGTGAATCTAGCATGAAGCACATTGAGTATGCTTTGATTGCTTTAGTAGAAGGCGCAGGAATATTAAACCCCATTGATTATTCAAAACCAAAATCTGACATATCAAATAAGGACTGGCTAAAGTGCCTAGATGCTTGGACTGATATCGCTGCTGTATTTGCAATTCACGGTAAAGAATTAACGCTAGAGTGCCATAAATCAATCGAATATTCAGCAAACAACTAATAGTAAACAGTATGAGATATCGAAACTTGAAATAATAATTTATGCAGTATTTTCCTTAATATTTAACCTTGCATATTCCTACTTTAAATCTGAGTTCAGAATAAAAAAGAGCTTTTTAAAAAAAGCTCTTTTAAGTGCGGCTAAGGCAGTTCAGATTCTATAATTCGCTTAAGTTGTCCTCGCTGTGAGCCTATGCCACCAGCAGATTCAACTACACGTTCTATATTTATCACATCATCAATATAATGATGCAACAACTCTTTATAAGCCTTAGGGATCATCATATAACAATCCTTATTTTTTGAGAATGTACTTGCTAAAGCTTTCGCCTTATCCTTTAACCCATCACTGAGTTTCATCTGTTTTAGTCTTTTGGGCGTCATAGGTTGTTCATAAGGGTCTATTACATCAAAAGCGTTAATCAATCCTAACTTTGCGGAAACAAAGAAAATATTGAAATGCTCTTTTAATAAATCCTCATTAAATTTCTTAATAATCCCCAGGTATCCCGTACCTGTATATAAATGATATGCGGGTGCTGGCGTATTTAACTTGTTAGCCGAGCAGGGCAGTATCAGTGTAGGTTTATCTGTTTTACTTAGTGCGTTCATAATTGTCCTAGTTAAGTTCATTCTTCAAAGTAAATAACACCGCAAAAAGGAAAAATTCATAGGGTTGCACTAAATACGCTCCACAGAGCACTATTTATAACAAAATACTTGTTGGGTTAAAATATGGAACATTCTGAATCAATAAACGCTTTTATCAAAATTAATGAATACTACGAAGAACATCAAGAAGCGCCTTACGATTCTGATGACCAAGATACAAATGCACTATACTGGGAACTAGATCACATAAAATCTAACCCTATAATTGCTAAAGAACTGTCCCACCTAGACAAGCACGGCCTACTTATAGATGAACATGTCATTGAAGAATATCAGGATATCTATTTTGAAAATGACTCTGATGCTATCGATCAATTAATGAATGAAGAGTTTTTAAAGAAAAAAGTAAAATCCAAAAAAATTAATCGTTCAACTCAGCCACCAACAATAAACAAATCCAAAGAAGTTAGTGCATATCAAAACAAACCGTGCGAATATTTTTCAAAGTTTGAAGCTATATTCATAAGCACCCAAGAACAACTTAAAACTCAGGAATACAATACAATAGAAGTGACTCGAAATGGAAAACATAAAGCCTTGTTAGAAAAAGGGGAGATGTACATCCTTAATGGTCAGATGATATTTATTAATAATGTAATCGAACAATATGAATATGACGCTGATGCAGATGTCACTTACTTACACATTATTAATGAAGATAAAACGCAAATGTGCCAAGAACTCAAAGCATTTAAAACTATTTTAGGATACATCCCAAGCTTTGAACAAGTGTTGGATAATGACAATGATCCGCTTAAGTTATCTCTACTCACACGATAAAGTAATGGACTGGTTGTTACCTGGTGCTACTTAACCAGAAACAACCCTTTATCTTCGATATGATCTATTTGCGCCAAATCAGCTGCACTTAGATCATGCAACAATCCTGTTTTTAAGCTCATAAACACCCAACCTCCCAATGAAACAAATCTAGGAAATAAACTTCTTTTTGCCGCAATTTCCGACTGAATGGACTTAACTTCATCTTGCTCCACTTGACTCTCCTTATTATAAACAAACCATAATATACCCTACATCAAATTTGAATTAAAGATATACCGAGTTACCGCAAGATCATCTTATACTGAAATAAGAAAAGTTTACACTTGATTAATAAGAGCTTATCAAACAAATCAATCAAAACTTCCCTAGGGTAATGTTTATTTAAATATGACACTAACTTAAAGGACATTATTATGGAAAACTTTCACATTCAAACCAACCTAGGATTAACGAATGTTAATTCACTTACACAATCTAAGAAGGTTTTAAAAGCTAATCCAAACACTTCAAACCTAATCTCACGAACTGATTTATGGTCTTTGGATATCAACACTCTACACCATACTGAAGAGTTTGATTTACGCCTAAAAACTAATCCCGACTATTATGAGCAGGATGAAATCCAAGCTATGATAATTGGCATTAGCCAGGCATTTAGCAGAAATGAAAAAGTTGAACCTATTTCAATTAGTTTTATTGATAAAAAGCCAACTGTTACTGGTGGGTTTAAGCGATACAGAGCAGCTTTACTTGCTCAAAACCAATCAGATATGCCTATCAAGATAGCTGTGAATGACATTGGTAATGATGCTGAAGCTATACTAAGGAATACGGTTCGGACAAATGACATAGACGTACTCTCACCTGTGGAATTAGGGACGATTTACTTCTCTTTAATGAGTCAGGGCAAATCCGAAAGAGAGATCGCGGATATGTTCAGTGTTAAAGAAAGACAGGTTAAAGCTTGTATCGCTACATTAAATGCACCGAAAGAAATTAGGCAGATGCTTATTAATAAGCAAATTTCAGACACCCAATGGAAAGCAATGGTGGCAAACTATGGCGAAGGGAAAGCTCTATCACTTGCAGTAGATGTCGCTGAAACTCAAGCTAAAGTGACACCAAAATCTATAAAGCAAATGGAAGGCGCTCCCAAACACAAGCGTAAAATAGGCGTAAAAGAACTTAATCAACAGCTTGTGTCTGGATTTTCTGAGATTTCTCACAAAATTGAAAATTCCTGTATTGATGAAAATGGCAATGTTTTACTGCAACTTGGTAAAAACGAATTAGAAATGCTTAAGCAAATACAAGTATTGATTAATGAGTCTAACAAGTAATTTAAAACACCAAATAAACTTAAAGAGGCATTCAGCCTCTTTTTTTTATTGAAGAATTCAGCATTTCTGCACACTATACTCATTCGTTGAAAATACCAAATTTTCCCATTACACTTCTATTTATATCTATCAAACTTTATATAAATGAAAACAGATCCTATGTTGAAATTATTTGTCTCCTTTTTAGCGGTATTAAGCATGTCGGCCTTTAGTAATTCTATTAAAATGCACACTGATCATAAATCAGGGTTTTCTTTCGCATATTACAATCTAACTTTAAAACAGGACACTCGAAAATCTGACCTGTTTCGTCATTCTTTTATTTCAGGAACACCCCCACAAGCTGTTACTATTCTCTACAAGAAAGAAAGTTCCGATAAGCTCATTACAGACTTCCTTGAAGAAGAAAAAGAAAGTATTGCTTTGGGAGGATATTTAAATGAAGTCAAAGTAATTGAATATACAGCTGATGACTTCGAAGCATTCGAAGTCACCCGACACACCAGAAACATAACCATTCGCTGGTTTGTTTTCCAAAAGACGAACGATACAAACATCTACTCTTTTTGGTTAATGGAAGACAACCGTATCCATGCAGAGAATCGTAATGCAGTTTTCACCTACAACCGCATGATCGAGACATTAACTATCTTACAGTAATACATCATAATTCAATCTTCCCTAATCACACCCCGATACCATACCTACATATCCTTGAGACTCTAATTATAAGGAATAGATATGACCTATCTAGAAATGTACTGTGGTGACGATAAAGAAACCATACAAAGACTTAAGATCAAGCAAGCCGTATACAATGCACATTGTGCTACTTTCAAAATAGCATGTCGTATTGCCAATACATTCGGTAATGTAACTAAAAGCAGTAATATCATAGCTTCGTCTATGAAGGCACCGCATTGTTTACGTATTGTCAAAGCTTATCGAGATGAAAATACTCAAAGCTTTAGAGATTTTGTTGCCAAAGAAGTCAAAAAACTTCGCGCTCAACGATAATCTTCAACTAAAACAATTTCTATTGAAGTTGTTTTTTTGCTTTTCGAAAATAAACAATCCTCTTGTATAAAATTTTAAATCCGATTAAAGTTGAAATTATCTTGTTTTGCATAAGCTATCTTCTCCAGTATGATTTTAAAAAACATCCACAATGCATTTATAATATCCTCTTTCATATTCCTGTCGGGGTGCGGGATTCTCGAACCTAAATTCAAGGTTGGAGATATCGTATTCACAAAGCTAGACAATCAAAGAGGGCAAATAACATACGAAAACTGCTCTGGCATATATTTTACTGACGAAGAACAAACAACCATTTGTAGATACACTGTCATGTTCATCAAAAATGATGGCGGATATACAAAAATCAAACTAAATGGCTCACAAATCCAAAAAGAGGCAACAAATGGCTAGGCTAAGAAAATTAACTGGCACAGCTGGCGTTAGAATATATTCATCAAAATACTATACTGACAGTCAAGCCGTAGAAGCCTACATAAACGAAACAGGTTGTGTACCTAATGAAACAACCCTTACTATCAAATCTTTGAATTTCCACCGATGCAGCGCCGAAGAACTAAGACAATTCATTGATACACACTAACCGGAGTATACACATATGAAATATCAAGTAGGTTGTCTATTAAATTTAGCCGACAATGACCCGACTTTTGAAGACATAACAAATGCCAAAATATTAGCTGAAGAAAAATCAAACGCGAATAAAGGACATCCATTTGCTGTTTTTGATGAAGATTACAATATAATCGCATTGTTTGCTGCCTACGAGCAGTTCATAACAACCACAGCGAAATAAGGCATGAAAACTGATAGTGAAATTATCGAACTGGATAAGCAATTAGTGGAAGCCGGAATGCTGCCGTTATCTCAAATGCTAAAATCAAACCCATTAGGAAAATACGCAGTACATAAAGGAATGGACAACCTTGAGTTTTTCGAAAAATGGCTAGACATGCGTTTTATTGAGATGATGAAGTTCAAAGCCAAGATGGTAATCGCCAAAAAGGAAGACGATGAATTATTTGAATGGGCAATATCTCATGCATCCGTTCTTGGTGAAGTAAGAGCTCAATTCCAGGCTTGCATGGCCTCGGTAAAGGAAAGCGATTGAACTCGCTCAGTAAAACAAGATGTACCATCATTGAAAAGGAGCTCAGACGACGCTTAAAGGTAGCGCTGACATATGACAGTTTCTACAATCTGACTCATGGCTATTGCTTATCCGAATTCTGGAAGGCACTAGCCCCTGAAGGTGAGCAAGATGAAATGAGAGACTATATGGACAAGTCATTTTACACTCCTGTACTCTTAGTTGAACTAGAAGAACAATGGAGCGCAGAGTTTATATGGATACTAAATGATATGTTCGACGAGCTCTACGTTAAAAGGAAGCGTTACACTAGGCTTAACTGACCAAAGCATCAAGTACAAATCCAAACTCTATTTTAAGCGCCTCGTTACGCTCAAATGCACTAGCGTGGTTACGAGTTACATCAGTTTTTAACGATGGCGAATAACAAGGCTCAAAATGATAAATCCCCCACCAGAACATAACATTATCTAACATCTTATTTCCTGCGACGTCTCCATTCACAAACCCATGTTTCTCAAGCATACCACTAACAAAATCAGCAATAGGCTTACTCCATTCATCAAGCTTATGATAATGCGGTTTAATTGACGGCGTTAACTCTTCCAATAACTTTAAAAGCCTTTTAAAATCATCAAGGACATCCAGGTTCCTTTCACCACTCAAAAAGTCCAAACACTTCCGCGTCTGATACATCGGTTTTAAACCCAAGTCCATAGAACATACCAATTTTAAAAAAGTCATCTATCATAACTAAAGGATATTTTAAAAGATATATAAAAATATATTTCGACACATAATTAGTAATCTAAATCTCATTTTGATTGCTTTTTTGTTCTTTATCATTAATATATATACTTTTCTGAATTCATAGCGCCACACAACATGACCGAGAAATACGAATACAAGATCATCATCAACAAGCATTGTGAAATAACTGAAGCTTTCTGTAATCCCGTTTCTAAAAATGACGTTATCATTACTTCGTTAAAAGGGAAGAGGGTAAAAGCTATTGTAATGACGGTGATACACACGATAAATTGTAGTATTCTAGAAGTCGACTCATCAAATGGGTGCTGCCAATAAGCAAATTCAGGGATAAGCCCGATTCTAATTTTAATTGAATAATCCAGCACATTAAATTAAGAGGAATAAAATGGAAATTGATATATATCTACTCAGCACTTTCATGATGGTAATGGGGATACTAGGCGTAATTATCATGGACATCATGCAACCTTGTTATTCTACACTAACCCCAAAAATGGCTGCGGTCATATTCATCTCCTCAGCAACAAAATGGCCTTACTGGGGTTTACGAGCCTTATTAGAAATCATGTGCTTAATATTATCCGGTATTAAGAATACGATTGTTTACTTCTTCAGTAGTAGCGATGAAAAAATGGATATAATGCTTGAAGCCATCGGAATTCATGGAGAACACGCAATACAAGATGCATTCTACAGTTACGCGTTACACAAAAACAATCAATTAACTTAATACATAAGGAGTAAAAGTTCCATGAATAAAGCTACATTAGACGACGCATTCAGTGCAGGACTATCTCTTAAATATATACCCAAGGGCACTCCCTATGAGCTAGTTAACGTCACCAAGATAAAGATGGATTCAGGTGAATGGGTTGAGGGGATCTCATACAAATGCATCATGGGCATGGTATACTCAAGAGCATTAACCGACTTAACAAAGTTTGAATTGGTTAAAATACCAGACGATCAAAAATGAGTAAAAATCTAGAAGCAAATTCTATTGCGAGTTATGAAAACCTAAAAAACTCCATGACAAGCATTGATATGATCAACAGAGGATGTTGTGAGTGGCATGTTTTCCTAACAAGTTTTTTATCCACTTGCAGTAAATTAAGATTCCCTGCAATACTAGTCAATAGATTAGAAGCAAGACAACACTGGCGCTCAGGCATGACAGGTTTCGAGAGTGTTTGTACATTTAAATCAATGCATTTACGTGAAATTTACTAACTTAAAACTTACCACCAACAAAAGACATAATAAAATGATAAATTTAGTTAAAGATACACTAGCAGAAACTAAACAGAAAATGTCTGACAGAATGCATGGAAGATGTACGTTTAATGAAGCTGATTTCGACCATGATGAACTTGAAGCAATGGAAGTGCTTTATAACATCTTTAATTGTATGTCAGATCAATTAATTCAAGAGTTAGAACTACAAAAAGAAGATGAACCACAATCTAAAATAATAGAAGAGCCTCCTGTTATTTACCAAGAATCTGAAAATGTAAGAGAAGTTTTTAAACGGTTAAGCGCCAAAGCTCTTTTAGGGGAAGGCACCACTGAAACAGTGAGCAAGAATGACTTAAGCACACTACTACTTTCTTATCAGTTACTGTTAAATAAAAACAAACAATAGTCACTATAATTATAAAGTGAGCGTTCTATGAACAAAAATGAAGTAAGAATACAAGCCAAAGAAGATTATGACCCAAGCATTGTTTCCATATCGGATGAAGCAATTAATCTTACCATCAACAAATATGGATTATCCAATACCACTCACAAATTACCATCATGGGATTGGATGTTATCTCCACAAATGAAAAATACAAAAACTGCATTGATGTATTTCATTTTTGCTAATGCCCAAGCATTCAAGTTCTGGACTTTGGATAATGGAAAGTTTTCAAGATATGTTAAAAATGGCGCTTCCGGCACTTCGGCAATGTTTAAAATACTAGCAACTGCCTGGGGTGATAACGCCACTACCGAACACCTGAAAGAACATCTAGACACCACAGGCCTTAGCACTTTTTTTAAAGGTTCTCCTTTAGCTTGCTTTCGTGTTGATATAGTAAATGAACTGATCACAGAACAAAAATTGGAAGATACCGCTGAAACACTCTACAACTTAATCCAAGGAATACAGGGAGCCTCATTAGTGGAAGCAAAATTTCTGGCTAATTCTTTTCCCTTAGCATACGGCGATGATCCATATTTCAAAAAAGCACAACTTACTCTTGCTGCCATTTGCGGCTATATGGATCGATTTTCAAAAGTACCTTTAAACTCTAGCGACCTGACTGCTTTGGCCGATTACCAAGTCCCTAGAGTGTTAAGAGCCTTAGGGATATTAGAATACTCGAAGAACCTTGCTAAAAGCGTTGATAATAGAAAACTTATTATTGGCAACTCTAACAGTGAAAGAGCTATCAGAGCAGCGACAGTGTTGGCCGTGGATAAAATAGCTGAAAAGTCACATACAACAGCGGCTATAGTGGATGACATCCTATGGTCAAGCCAAGATCTAGCTAAAGATTCATTTTTCCACTTAACCAATACAACAAATTACTAATCAGAGGCATACATGAACATCCTACAATTAGAAAGAAAATGGCTAATCCTACTAACCGTTTTAGGTGCAACTTGCTACATACCTAGCTGGTTAGCCATAATGAATGGAGGTGAATTAGGTCTACTCTCCCACATCACCTGGCTTATAGGTGTTTCTTGTTTGGGCATTCTTTTAGCGAATCTATTCAAACATGCTCAACCTAAACGATACAAAAATGAATAATAACGATATTGTAAATTTCCCTATTATTAAGTAGGGCAATAAACACACCTAATTAAATTAACTTAATGTTATTTAAGATACTCTCAACTTCTTTTTCTATGTTTTGTATTTCGCTCAACTCTTCTTTTGAATACTCTTCAGATTCACTCACAAATGGCGTTGAAACTCCAATATAAAGAAAGTAGGGCACATCACCAGTTTCCTTTTTAAATAAGTAGACTTTAAAATCTTCATAATAAGTGATCCCCTGTGAATTAGTCACGGTATTTCTATTGGTAGATAAATACCCCTCTCGGCCACCAAGTGTCACTTTGGTAACTTCACCAATAGACTCGAAGTGTGAGTAAACATTACTTATATAAGAAATAATATATTTCAACCTAGGCAGAGCATTGTGATTTCTCAGCTCTATATTCACACCATCTCTTTTAATAACGATTGAAGCATCAAGCACAACTTTTGGGCTAATTACACTCGGATCTCTCGTTATCGATACAATAGGTAGGTTTAATGCCTCTATTTTTCTGCTTTTCTCACCCCCTTCTTTTTTAGCAATGTCATCCAATATGATTTCATCACTCCATGCCGACTTACTATTGAACTTCCATGTTGCAGGAGCATTAACATCAATCTTTTCTCCATGCCTTTTAAAATCTTTAGCTTGAGCGCCACAAACAATAAACAGCATAAACAATACACTTATAAATTTCACAATTTCTTCCAAATAACATTAATAATATTAAAGATGATACTTTTTACTTTATATTTTTTAAAAAAATTAATAAGCAAACTCATTTGTAGCTAAACATATTGAATTAATAAGAATTATAAATTAACATGGTTATTCAATGCACTACAAAATTGTGTGGCGAATAATAATTATTAAATAACTTAATCTAGTTTTTAATTAACACTACAACAATGATATATTTTAAAAACTTAATTTAATTTAGTACAACAACAAATGGGCGCACCACTTTGAATATACCCAACATGATTACAATACTCAGAATCGCACTAATACCCGTTTTTGTTTTCTTCTATTTTTCTAATATAGAACACAATAACTGGTATGCAGCAGGTGTTTTAGTTTTAGCGGGTGTGAGCGATGGAATAGACGGTTACTTGGCGAGAAAATGGAACCAAGAAACCAAATTAGGGTCGTTTTTAGATCCCGTAGCGGATAAATTACTAGTTGTTTCAACATTAATTGCAATTTCCTTCATATTGGGCAGCATTGTCGTAGCTTCATGTGCAATCATCATAACAGCTAGAGAGGTATATATTTCTGCCTTGAGAGAATTTGTAGCCATAGAAACTTCGGGCGATACAATAAAAGTATCTCAGACAGGCAAGATAAAAACATTCCTACAAATGGTTTCGATCACTGGTCTTGTCTGGGCTCCCAATGAGCCGTTATTTACACTTGCACACTGGTTATTATACGCCGCTACTATTTTAACAGTGTACTCTATGTATGAATACACGATGAGAACACTTGAAAAAATCAAAAACAATGACGCTATACAAACTATCTAAAGATTACACTCAACTATTTAAATTTCTACTTGAAGGCAATAAAGTCGCCGCATATGTCGACTACTCTTTTAGAAATAACAAGAAGATCCACCGCGACATATGCCAAGTTCATAGGAAGGAAGCTTACAGTATCAGTATTGGAGTTAGAGGCATATCCTACGGAGAAATATTCACCTTTGATAAGATAGAAGGGGAGGAGGAATATTTATTCATCCTTGAATGTAAACGCATAAACCTTGAATGGATTTCTCCATAAAAAGAAATAACTCTTCTTATAATTGCAAACTTTGTTCATTCTCCGCACATACATATAAAAACACTAAATCATTTGGATTAATTATGTTTAAAAAAGAAGAGAACTATACCGCACAGATAGACAGAATGGAACTTGTTGCAGGCAAAGAACACACTGAATGCATCATACTACTCCATAGCAGTAATGAGATTTATATCATCAAAGGGAAGGGCGACGTAAATCCATTATTAGCTTTATCAGAAAAGGATGATGAAGTTGAATTTTCGAGCAAAGAAGTAAAAGCAATATTCTCAAACAAAGTGATCCATAAGATGAGCACTTTTAGAAACATAACTCTTGAAAAACGCATTGATCAAACAATTAAAACATATATATAAGCACCCTCAATAACATTTCCCGTTATTGTGACTAAATATTAAATAAAGACATATCAAACCCAAACACTCGGTGATTTCTGTTTACTTTATATATGCATTTTTGTCGGTTGTAGTTATGTAAATGCTACGCAAGGGAATCACAATGTCATTATCGATAGTTATAAATACCCTAATCCCCGATAGACAGTTAGGGATAACTGAGAGTCAATTAATAAAGATAACTTTCTAGCAACGTCCAAACACCATTACCATTAGGTTTTTGGACTTACTCACATTATATTTCAAAGTCTAATGCGCTATCATGTCGCTAAACTTATGCTGGGGGTAGGATGGTCTAATTTATTCTAGACCCTCCCAAAGAATTTCTCACATGTGTACTAATTGACTATTTAACAAGCTATACTAGCGTTTAATCACAAGTATTATTCTCTATAACGCCTAGCGATTGAACCTCATTTTGCCATTGAGTTCTAACGCCTGACAATACAGTGCTACCACGAGCGGTTACAGTGCACGTCCCCCCAGTACAGTCTATAGTGCCAGGCCAAGTCATAGATTCTGTCCAGCTATACCAATTAATAGGCCCTGCGGTGCCTGCTGCGACATGACTGCCTGCATCACTAGTAACCCACCTTTTTGTATGCCAACCATTCCCATCATCTATTCTTATTTCAAATCCACCAGGATGGCATATCGTATATTCTGTACCTGGAGACGGCACGTTTACGCCAGAGAGTGGGCAATTGTATCCGCTGTAAGAGGTGCTACTGGTAACTGAGTAGGTAATCGAACAAGCAACGTCTATAATATTACGAGTATATTTACAATATTTCATATCGTAATTTGGCGTTCCGGTACACGTCGACTCTTCGGTATTCGCGGTCATGAGACAAGTGAGCGGTTCTAAAACGTCTTCCTGACAGGTTTTTGTAAAGGTATCTAGCTGGACAGAACAATCGCCATTTGGCACTGTGTTTGAGCAAGTTGTCGTGCTTGAAAGTAGCTCAACGTTACAACTTCCTTCCGGAATATTAAAAATACAAGCCATCGCATCGGTCACTAATTCGGCGTTACAACTACCATTTGGGTTGTGAATATCACAAACTTTTA